>Ga0105349_10000588_pt1 | contig 14456 bp, 8 predicted proteins | sample EN1Hudseemescosm_FD_83661 | JGI IMG/M metagenome (GOLD analysis project Ga0105349, IMG submission 83661) | Methane-oxidizing microbial communities from mesocosms in the Hudson Canyon - EN1B Hudson Canyon | ecosystem: Environmental > Aquatic > Marine > Cold seeps | place: Hudson Canyon...
GCTTCTTCTGCAGCATGTCGCATGGAGAGGTTACCTAAGAAGATGATTCTTGGTCTTGGAAGGTAGCATGATTCTTCTCGTTCGTATTGTTCCTGAATACGATTGATCTCGGCTTCGGTTAATTTTCGAGTTCCTGTCAAGTCGTCGAGGAGACCTAGGTTTCTGCTGGTATACACGCTGAAGTCTTGGAAACCCTCAGGTGCTATTTCAAGGAATTCGCAAAGCGTTTCAATGATCAGCCAGATTTGGTCATTCATTACCGATGATGAGATAGTCGGAGGTTGTTCGAGTCCTACAGATTCTTCAAGTTCGAGTTCATTTGAATACCAGTTGAGTGCCGATTGAACTTTGACCAATGGAGTCGTTCCTAGGAAGCAAAAGTTTCCGTCCTCCAGTCGAACAAGAGATACAGTCTGTTCTAGTTCTTGTTGCGCGAGTTCCCAATAAATCTCATCGACATTCTGGAAAAGAATAGTCTGTTGGACTGCTTGATGTCCAAGAGATGCTAAGACGTTGCTGACCTCAGATGGAAGATGATCTGGAGCCATGTGCAGGTCGCCAAATGAAACGATGAGGATAGCATTGGGACGTTCTTTGAGAATCTCTACAAGGCGCATCGCGGCAATGCGATCTCTAGCAGCAAAAGAATCTCCAACAATTTTTTCATGAGAGTTGAGTGCGACTACGGGTATTGACCGATCTTTGAAGTACTGCAATTGCATTCCAAAGTTTCTCCAAGGAAAACCCCATTTGCTCTTCCAGTCGGTTTCTTTGAGTAACGCGTTGTCATCTATTTCATCTTCTAGCCAACGCTGAAGATGAGGTTGGTCATCGATGTGGAATGCTTCGGTGCAAAAAACGAGTTCTTTGTTTTTAGACAACAGGCGGTTAGCGAGTCGAAGAGGAGTTTTTTGAGATTCCCTCAGGGTGTGATAATCACCAATGAATATGATTCGGGATTCGAGAGCGGCTTGGACGAGTTCTGTGAACTCAGCGGGTTCAAAAGGTTGGTGAGTGCTTTTTTGATAGACGGATTCTATATCTTTGATAGGTCCACTATTCCAAGAGATTTCTTCTCTGGAATTCTCCGCTAGATCCTTCTGAATGCGTAGTAATCGAGTTCGTGTTGATTCATTGGAGGAACTCAAAGATCTATGCCTTTCCCCGGGATATCACCAGGCTCATTAAGATTTCTGAATGGAGAACTTTCAACCGCCCCCGGGAAATCCTGAGGCCATATGAGTGTTCGGAATGGTGCACGTCGAACCCAGGCGAGTAGAGCTAAATCCCCATCCAGAGGAGATGAGAAATCCAATGCAGTGGTATCCCAGACAGCTGCTAGTGGTTGCGGACGGTCATCTGCTTCGACAATGACGGATGTACCCGGTGTATACGCGGAACAGATTTTTCTTATCATTGAAGCGGTCAATTCAGGGAGGTCGACTGCGACAATGAATACAGGGGCTTGAACAGTTTCGATGATATTTCCGAGAGCCTCGTGAAGAGAAGAACATTCAGGTGGATCTTCGATGACAGCATGCCACTTTAAATGTGGGATTTGGTCCAGAGCTGAAGAGGTTTTTACAGAAACGCAGGCCCGATCGAAGAGCGGTGAAACCTTGGAGTGGATTCGCTCGATGAGAAGATGACCTTCGTATTCCAAAAAGGCCTTCGGTCCACCCATTCTGCGACCGGCTCCTCCTGCAAGAACCACGCAATCTGAAACTTCCTGAATCGGATTGTGATTCTCGTCTTCAAATGGTGGATTCATCGGGCTCCTCCCTTCAACGCAGTCTACAGGTTAAGGAAGATATAATGGCGAGAAACTCAACTTAATGAGATCGACGTACTATCTTTTGGACCAACGTTTGATTTGGCGAAGACTGGTGCGGAGATCTTTAGGAAGTGGAGCTTCGATCGTCATCGACTCGCCGGTAGTAGGGTGGGAGATCGTCAACTGAAAAGCGTGCAGTCCCAGCCTAGAGAGTAGTGGGCGCTCCTGCTTTCCTCTCCCGGGGCTATAAGATCGTTTATAATCAGAAAGAAGAACAGGATTCCCTGATCCGTATATAGGGTCACAACTACAAGGCGAACCTGCTTGGCTCATCGTCAGCCTGACTTGATGAGTTCTCCCTGTGAGTGGACGTACTTCGACCCATGAATGATGATCATAGGATTCAAGTAATGAGTAACTGGATTGGCACTCCTTGCCCTGCTTTCGAATACGCATACTTCCAGGACGGCTCGGGTTTTCCTCGACATGAAAAATGAGTTCCGCTTCTGCTGGCTCAGGGAATCCTTCGACAAGGGCGAGGTATACTTTTGAGGTTGTTCGGTCCATGAACTGTTTCCGAAGTGAAGACTGCGCTTGCCCATTTCGAGCAAACAAAATCACTCCCGTAGTTTCTTTATCAAGACGATGGACGACATGGGGTTTGGGGGCCTCTGGGTCTTTTTTCTTCCACTCATCCCAGAGCAGGTCGATAAGACATTTTTTATCTTTATCCCAGCGTTCACTGACAGTGCTAAATCCCGCAGGTTTAGACACGGCAACGAAATCGTCATCTGAAAAAAGTGTTTCTATGCGGGGGAGGCGACCTGGCTTCAAGAAGAGATTTCTTTCTTTGGTAGTCTTTGGGCTGCAATCTCAAGTTGCTGAATGCCAGCGAGGGCTTCTTCTCGACCTTCGTCTTGCCTGTCTAACTGCAGGGAAAATGCACTCATGACTTCGAGGAAACGGTCATAGGAGGAAGCGTCACCACTGCGCCATTTTGCGAACTCGAGCCAGCCTGTCGCAATATTGACAGAAAAACTAGACTCGGGGCCTGCCAATTCTGGAGTGGCGTTGTCTTTGGCATCTTCCAGCGCTGTCTCTAGTGCTCCTTGAAAAGATTCACATGAGTTGTGCCAATTTCCGAGTCCAGCCTGATGAACACCAAGGGCCCACCAAGCCATACTCAATGCCACTGAACCTTTTTCGAGTTCCTCTCTCCACTTAAGGCAATCGGTGGCGCACCGAATACCTTCTTCATGATGTCTGGGTTCTCTGGTTTCGTCATCGTCAACCCAGCAAGGAGCTAAATCGGCTGCGAGGTTGTAAGAGAGAATATTTGCTCCCTCAAGCCGGAGTCGAGATTGTTCCGGATCTTGCTCTGATTGGGATTGTTGGAAAAACTCATCGATGGCTGCTCGTGAAGTCATGACGACGTCATCGAGATTCCGAGTGATGTTCTGTCCCCTTGAAATTCGCTGACTCGACATGAGGAAGAGCGCTCGTCTCTCAAGCGATTCCTCTCGATCATGAATAAAGGAGACTAAGCCTTCGGCTCCTGAAGCAGTGAAGATGTCTTGTAGATCGGGCCAGCGTTCTTCAAATGGATTTTGTTGTATGTTCATGGCAACTCCTTGAACTCAATTTCGTCAAACCAAACAGTTCCTTCAAGACCTTGTACGAAACATGCCAGATAAGTTGTCCTACTTTGGCCGGGTGACCATTCAAATTTCACTCGACGCCAGTCGGAATCTGTCCGCAGTGGTTTAGAACGACCTGTCCAAGACCCTAGTCTTCCAGTGAAGAATCCCAGATGAGCTTCTCCTCTAAAACCTTCTGAGCGCATGATCGCACTGATCTCGTATCTCTTTCCAGGAGTTACGACAATTCTCTGAATGATTCCTCCAGCTCCAGGTTCACGAACTTGAGCTCTCAGTGCGCAGGTTCCAGTTCCAATAACTTCTGTTTCTGGGCGGAACTGGATAGATCCAACGGGATCAACTTCTCCGTTGATCCAGCCATCAAGATATTCAGGGGACTCAAAATCACCATTGAGCAAGGGAGTGTGATTTTCGACTCGAACCACGTCATCAAGAAGAGGTTCACCAGGGGGGCCTTCGTCGAGAACCCCCATCGGAACTGGAGTACCATCAGGAGTCATTAACTCGATTCGAAATCCACGCGTTCCTCGAATTTGGGTGGCTGCGATTTCGATGACGTTTTCGCCTTTTAGGAGAGTGACAGGGAATGGCTTTTTTTGGTTGAGCATGAGTTCGTCATGCATGGGTTGAAACATTTGAGCGCTCGCATCGACAAAACCAACAGGGCTTCCGTTAACCCTGATTTGTAGTTTGACATCTGCTGCCACTGCCAAGCGGGCTTCCATATCTTTATTGACAGCGATTCTTCTGAAGAGGATCCATTGCCGGGTTTCCGTTGCAGGTTCCAGATCTGAGGCGAGGTCTGTAAACGGAGTGGGCCAAACAGTACGTTTCCATGAAGAGTTTGTCTCGTCTGTTTTTCCTTCGACAGGACCCCTAACCCACCAACCATTGATAATGGTTCCATCGATTCGATTATAGTTGAGTTTCTTGGGGTGGCTTTTGATGAACTTCACTGACGATCCGCCAAGGTCGATACGATCATCGAATACAGGCCAACCATTCGCTCTGAATATCCATGCCACATTCTGTCCAAGGGCCAGTGAATATAGAGCTGCAATTCTTTCTATACTGGAGAGGCCATGCAGTAACAGCGTTACTTCTGAGGCTCTTCTCTCCGTGAACATTTTGTGATGAACTCCAAGGCCATGGAGGAATCGCATGGCGGCAAAGACAGAAGCATTGGGCTGCCAAGGCTGCATTCGGTCACTAGAGCGGTTGAGTAACCAATCCATGGTGTGCTGGAAAGCAGACATATTCAGGAGGCGATAGCCGAGTTCACCATATATACCTTCGTCCACTCCGCTATCGGCGAGCAGCATATAAGGATCATGACCAAAACCGATGTTATGTCCGAGTTCATGAGTGTATGGACCCGGTAAGATGTCTCCGATACCTGTGTATTCATGAAGAACTGCAGCATCGAGAACGATAACTCCACCTCCACCGAGTCCTCCAACGCCGGGAGGCATAAAGATGTCGAAATCCATAAACAGTCTTTGTACTCCGTCAGCACATCCGAGATGAACTCTACAACCCTCTAGGCTTCTTGAGACTTCAGGCATCATGTCTGTCATGCGCTGTCGGAAAACACTAGGACCAGAGGCGCTGGATCCAGCGTCATTGACTGTGATAGGAGGTTCTGCAATAGCGATTCCCTGAATAGCCGAATCTCCGTAAGGCACATCGACCTGAATCCTTATTTTTGAGAGATCGACCCGGTCAAGGGTTCTGGGTTCCTGCCAGCGCATCGATCCCAGTTCGCGTTCGATGAGCACTGTGCCTCTGCTATCCACTGCTGCCAGTGAACCCACTCCACTGGGGACTGAATCCAGTACTCTTCCATTCGCATCGCTCAGGGAAAGTCTCATTTGAAGAGTGCCGTCTTTGCGTTCGTAATGAAGGATTGATTTCCATGGACCGCGTGGTTCAAGGTCAATCTTTCCGGCATTCGCTACCGAAACCCTATAGGGAAGAAACCTTGCACTTTTTCCGCCGGGTAACTGACTTCTCACTTCTAGACGATAGGTTCCAGGAAACACCCATGCTCTTCTGGCGTCCTTTGTCTCGAGTGAGAAACGTTCTCTGAAACCATCGATCGATACGATTTCGATTCGTCCATCACTCGCTCCACCGAATGCGCTGGCAGAGGAATACTCGAGGCGACCCATCACCGATTTACTGAACCTGACCGGGACAACTTGACGGTCGCCCGCTGTTCTTTGACGAAGGAGTACGGGTTCTCCATCCGAGGTTCTTCCTAGGACGCACAGTTCTACAGCGATGCCTGAAAGCAATAGCCTGAATCGCCCAGAAGGGACCTCTTTCTGAGTTTCGAGTCGTGCTCTGGAGCCTACTTCCCTGGCGACTCTTTCAGTGGTGAAGGCCTGTGCAACACTTTCAGGAGTGATCCAGACCTTCTCGACAGAGAGGGGTTTGTCACTCTCGTCCATGACCGAAATCTCGGTATCTTTTTGGGGCACGAGGATTAAGGAATCTGCATCTTTAGCAAGAGTGCTCTGTAGTAGGAATACTCTGGGCAATCTGAAGACAGCAGTCGTCGCATCTGGATCGATTTCATCTTCAATCTCTCCGTGTGCAACGACAGTCCATGCACCCGGAACGACCATTGAGCTCCAGAAGCCATTCGCATTGGTTTTTCCTTCAACGACGGCGAGGCTTTCATTGTTCAGTAGTATCAGTTGGGCACCTGCGACTGGATTCCGTCCTTCATCGAGCACTTGAACTTCGATAGGACGCAATTTGAATTGTTCCCGTATCCATTCTTCACGCTCTCGCTCTTTTGCAACGGCAAGAGCTTCACGAAGGTTTTCTGTACGATGGCCAGAAGCGATTACTCTCTCAATGGATTGTAAAATCTCACCTTCTTCGTCCAACATTTCCACCCGAATGGCAGTGTCTCCTGGGTCTTCGATGGCGATGTATCTACGAAGGCTATCTCCGGCAGGAACCCGGAATCTCATTTCCAGGTCTTTTCGTAATGGGGTGGTCAATTGAACAAGGCGTTCAGACTTTTCTTTGTTCGATACCTCCAAGGCAATGACTCGAAATGCCTTCCGGTTACCGGATCCGCGTCGAGTGATTTGACCTCCACGGCGATCAATGAAATCAGGACCACCATGGTGATCCTTTTGATGATACTCGTACGCAATCACTCTTTCAGATGGCGGCCATGCCTCGTCAATAATCCTGAAACTCAAAGTCTCTGCGAGTTCTGTGGGAGGAGAGATTTCGTTGATGCTCGAATCGGTAATCGACTCTTCAGCGTCAGATTCGGAATCTTCGAAGTCGAAGTCAAATCGAGATTTTTCATCAAATGAAGACTTACGTTGCTGAATCAAAGTCGCTTTTGAGTCTGTGTTCTCTTCTTCTGTATTGACGAGTGGTGGGGTGATATCGAGAGGCTTGGGGATGGGAATGCTGACGGGCTTGAAGTCGGGAGTGATGTCTTTATTTGTCGCTTCACTCGAGAGGCCCACAGTGGTGGACTCTTGAGGAGTAGCAGAGTCCGTCGAATCAAAGATCAGGAAACCTGCGAGAGAGAGGGCTCCTATGATGAGTAAAATAGATCCTACTGGGGAGCGTTGTGGACGACTGGTGCGCCTCGTGGAACTTTTCGAGGGTTCCGCCTTTTTCTGGGTAGAGTTGTTGGACGTCTTCGGTGGTGTTTTATCAGAGGTTTGGGGACTCGAAGTGACGGCTGGTTTTTTTCGGTTATTGGCCCAACTTAATCGAGCTTGACCGATCACAATGACATCTCCTTGTTGAAAAGGCATTTTCTTCTCAAGAAGATTTTCATTCACTCGTGTACCATTGGTGCTGCCGAGATCTTTGATGAAGAATTTATTATTGCTCAAAATGATCTCTGCGTGTCGCCGTGAACACAGAGTTTCTTCGAGGCCGATTTCTGGGAGTTCTCCTCTACCTATCAGCCATGGGCCGACGCCTTTTAATGGATGTTGCCGGGCTCCGTTTTTATCTCGGATGTTGAGCAGGAAACGGTTTTCTTTGTTCATGCGTCTTCCTCGGTCAATGACCAATAAGTCACGGGTGATCCAGGGGCCAGGTCGGTCTCGCTCGCCGGAACCTGAACCAGACAATTCGCTGTCGCGAACCCAGTCAGAAGATGAGAGCCTTGACCTCCGGGTAATTCAATCTTGTCCAATCCTCCAGAGGGATCGGGTTGTACTCGTCCTCTCAGCCAGCGCAATCTTTGACCCGCTGGGAGACGGCAACCTTCCTTGAGAACCCCGTTTCTCTGGGGTGGTATTCCATCTTGTCGACCTTCTAGAACCGCTAAAGCTGGACGCACAAACATCTCAAAGGAAACGAGACAGGCTGCAGGATTTCCAGGAAGGCCAAAGAATGGAATGCCTCCTAAAGTGCCATCTACGAGAGGTTTGCCCGGTTTCATGGCTACCTTCCTGATTTCAACGTCCTCACCCATCTCTTTGGCGACGTCACGTATGAAATCAAGATCTCCAGCGCTGATGCCGCCAGTCGTGAGAATGACATCTGGTTTTTGAGCAATGGTTTCACGCAAACCGGTTCGAATGGAGTCGAGATCATCCATGAGGACGGGTCTAGGGAGTGCTGTGGCTCCCCAACGCTCTATTCTTGAGCAAAGTGAATAGAGGTTTGAATTGCGGATTTTTCCCGGTTCTAAACTGGAGCCTACGGGGACAAGTTCATTTCCACTGGAATGGACTGCGACGACGGGCTTTTTGAAAACAGAGACCTCTGTGGCGCCCACACTCGCAAGGAGACCGATGGCGGCTGGGGTCAGTTTCGAGCCCGTTGTTAAAACTTCACCCCCTTCTTCAACGTCTTCACCTTTTTTACGGATGTGCACACCCATTGGGGCTTCTTGAGTAAAGGTGACAGACTCTCTGCCCACTTGCTCGCAAAGTTCAAAGGGAACGATGGCTTCTCCGCCGGGTGGGACGACTGCACCCGTATAAATACGCATGGCTTGTCCTGGAAGTAGGGGGATGTTCCCTGGCATTCCCGCTTCGATGACACCAGCAACGGGTAAAGTCACAGGATTTTCAGCGGAGGCATTTTTTAAGTCCTGACTCTGGATAACAAAGCCATCCATGGCGGTGTTATCAAAAGGCGGAATCGCATCTCTCGTCATAACCGGATGAGCCAATGTTCTTCCAGTGGCGTGCTCTATTGCAATCTGCTCCTCTGGAAGTCTTTGAATTCTTAAGAGGATCGTATCGCGGACTTGTTCAAGAGAAATCATGAAGTACCTCTCGTCATGTTTTGGACCCATTCAAGATATCCCGAAAGACCGCCAGTGACTTCAAGGGCAATAATTTCGGGACAGTCATATGGGTGCATTTCTAGAGCACGTTGACTGAATACGTCTATATCAACAGCAGTCTTTACCAATAGAAGAGTTTCAGATTCCCGTTTCAATTCCCCATCCCAGCAGTAGATCGAAGTTCCAGCAGGTAGTGCATGAACACACGCTGCGAGGCTGTTATCGACAAGACCCTCAGCGAATGAGGTCGCTCCTGAGGTGGGATGTGAAACCATGAACAAATACATTGGGCTGTACTCTTCCCTTTGATGCGAGACGTTCCGAATTTTAACATGAGAGCATGTTCAAGAAACGATGAGGAAAAATTGTTCCTGGTGAAGTAAAATGGATCCCCGGAAAGAAATTGGTCGCAAAATTTAGCTTTTGGAGAGTCTTGGCCCTGACCAAGAGATCTCAGGAGAATCCTCGTTTTATGCCTGTTTCAGTAATTTTTCAGACGGATTCATTCGCCGTCAATAAGACTCGATTTGCCCGGAATCCATCCGGAGCAGTGCTCAGCATATTCGGATGTTTCTTCCTGACCTTATGCGTCCAGAATCTCGCTGATGGTGGTCTATCTGTGAACCGAGATGCTTCCGCTTCGGTCATGATCTCTGAGGGGATGCTCGAAAGGGTGACTTTTGTTCTCTTTGGCCAAGAACGCGAAGAGATCGCTGAAGTTTCTCTCGAAGATGCGGGTTATCGAATCACATTGTTCAATGAGAAATTAGCTTCTCATTATTCTGTCGTCATTGCCTTGAGTGATCTTATTTCGAGCCAGCCCCTGGGAGTGAAAATTTCTGATGAAATCCAATCACAGAGATTGTTGAAAATGGAGCAGCGAGAAAAGGTTCGCAGGGAGCGCAGAGCTGCAAAAAAGGCGGAGCGTTCCAGCAGCTCACGAGATCAATCCACAAGTTCTGGGAGTGACCGTCGGAAATCGGGAAACAAGACGAGTGAAGTTTCTTTCAAGCCGCTCAGTGAAACGGTAGAAAAAGGTTTGTCTCGTGAAGAGTGTATGGATTGGCTCGACGAGTACGGAAGTCTCTTGTCCGAAATGAGTTCCAGAAATGGAACAATATTGTCGGAAGGAACGAGTGCTCTTGCCGGTCTAGTGGAATGGTCCAAAGAGAGCGAAAGTAAGCCGAGAGTATTTCATGCCCTCAAATCCGAATCTCTGACGATCGTCGAAAGTGCCGAAGATATAAAAGGAAGTCTTTCGTCTCGTATCCGTGAAATACAGCGTACCCGTGAGCAGCTACAGCAAGGGTTCTTTCAAATTCGGGATATGCCGGAAGTGTTGGATCGAATCCGACTCAGAGTGCTCAAGATTGACCAGAAACTGGGGGCTCTAGAATCTTTGCAGTGGGCATGTGCCGACGGAATCCTAGCATTGGGAAGTCCGGTCATATTAGCAAAGCAAGATTCAGAGATCAGTACCCAGAAGTCTCGCCAAAGGACCGTGAATAAAACTACAAGAGCGAAGAGGAGCAAGCCTGCCGTTGCTGTAGTGCCTGTTCGTGCTCTCGAAGATGAAGTGGGAGTGACTCGTAGTGTCGATGCCGACCCAGAGTCTTCAAGTGTTGATAGAACGCCCACACGCAAATCTGAACGATCAGGCAGCTCTTCTAAGAAGAAGACGATGGAGCCTGTGCTTTCCGCTCCGGCAGAGGACGAATCTCTGAATGAATCTCCTGTGGGTTCAGGGAACTCTTACAGAGAGATCATTCTAGGAGCACTTCTCGGTGCTCTTGGAGTTCTATTGATCAGTCAACTCCTCAAGAAGTTGCCGTAAGACTGAAGTCGGGCTATCAGTCCTCAAGTAAAAATTTGGCGAACCTTCAAGGGCAACTGCTACCTGTGCTGTTGCAATCGAGAGCATCGTCAGTGGGATCTAAACCGCATTCGAGGGTTGTTCCAGGAGCAGGTATTGGAAGACTTCCAGGAATGAACAGGTTTGACAAGAGGAAGACTGCATCCGCCACGTTGACTCCGCCATCATCATTACAGTCTCCTGCATCACGGCAGGAAATCGCAGGACTTCCAGGCACGAACAAACTGGCTAATTGGTATACGGCGTCTGCTACGTTTCTTCCGCCATCATTGTTGACGTCTCCACGTATAAACTGTGGGTCGAGAGGTGGATTTGTACTGTTGGCAAGAGCTGTCAGATACAGGGGAAGAATCTGGAACAAATCGTTGGAGTAACCGCCGATTTCCCATGTCTGACAGATGACTGGCGCAATATCACTATCGTAGTAAGTACCTACGTTATAAGGCCCAAACAGATCTGATCCCAACCAGATGACTCCTGATCGATCTCCACCGAGATCAGGATTGATATCACACGGAATAAGTCTGTCTGTGTAGTCGTTTCCTGCGGAGTCTTGCGGATAGACAGAATCAAAAAGACTCATATCCAATCCAAATCCAGAGTCCGCTCCCACCAGATTGACGAGTGAGTCATCTCCATTTTCGACATTTCCGAAAGTTGTATTTTCAACGCCGTCATAGTTCGCAAAAATGGTCTGAGGGTCGTATCCCCAGGCATCGTTACTCTCGATAAAGATGGATACTGGTGGGCGATCTTGAGAACCATTGAGACCGATATCTCCGGTGTGAATTTCGGAAAGCAATAATCCGTCTGCCGCGGTGAGTTCATATCTTTCAGGGTAGGTGCCAAGGCATGCCCAGAGTACTTCGGGAATGCCAGTGCGATCGAGAAGGTCCGGAGTGAATTCCGAAACAGTGATAACGACCCGCCCTAATTGGGAAAGAGAATCAGCAAGGATTTCACCACTGAGGATATTGCCTCCTGTTTCTCCTATCCAAATAACGTCTGTGATTCCTGCCCCCGCTGTGATGGGCAAACTGGTGTTGCTGCACCCTTGGGCGAAGTCGAATCCAATAATCTCATAGGTATGAGATCCCGCAGGAGGAGTATCTACGAAACTCGTTGATCCACCGGGGATTCCAGTTGCGATCAGGACGCCATTTCTAATTAACTGAATCTCATCATAAGCAGAGGGGCTCGTCCAACTGAGAGTGATGTCTGTTCCATTTGAGACCGCATTGGGGTTCTGTGGAGGGAACACCTGACAGCCGGCATCGAACTGGAGGCACCAGCGATCGAAGGTGGCTATGTTTCCAGGGAAATCATCTTCAATAGACATGATCCATGGACCCAAACTGGACGTATTAATGAAATCTTGCATTGAGCCCGGACCGCTGGCTTCCATGGCGCACCCGCAGTTGTAGGGGCCAGCATTAGCAGGCGCTCCATTCGTGTAGACCAGATTGATGTCCGCATCGGATCCACCTAGGAAATCGTGAAGCCGTATTCCTACTCCACCAGGTGACGCTAAATCGAGGGAGAGGTTTCCAATGAAGGGGTGACGAATATCCACGAGTACGTCGATATCACCGATCAGACTATTGTTCGCTACAAAAATGATGTCTGTGATAGGGCTGGCTGCCTGATTGATGACTGAGCCCGGTTCTCTGCAAGCGGAGTAATCTCTCGCTTGAAGCAAGACCAAGTTTTTACAGGTCAAATCTGAGACATTGCCGTTTTGTATTCCTTCGATACAGACTTCAGTTGTTCCAGGAGCCTGAGGAGATCCACCGGTCCATGTGGTGGAGCTACCGGGAATCGTCGCTTCGAAATTTCCACCTATGTAGATGTTGATTTGGTCGTAAATCGTTGTGCTGACCCAGTTCGCAGTTACCACACCCGTTCCAGGTTCTGCACTTGCACGAAGTTCAGTAACCGGTTCGACGAGGTAGTTGGATTCGCAGCAATTTTGTGGAACCAGTTCACCTGTTAGAAGAGGTGTGATGCAGTAGATCACCTGAGAAGGAATCGTCTGAGGGTCCGTCACGTAACTGGATGTTGTTCCACCTGGAAGAGTTGTCTCCAGAATGCCATTCGCGTAGATTTCGAATCCGTCATAAGTTTGAGGATTGTTCCATGTCAAAGTTGACGTACTGGAACCCGATGGGGTGTCGCATATAAGATTTGACACACTGCCCAGTTCAAATGCCCTGAGGCACCAAGAATTCAAGGAGCCGATTCTGGGTCCTCCACCCGAGAAGACGTCATCCACTCGAAGAGTCCAGTCGCCGAGGGTATTGGATCCGTTGAAATCACCCAAGACACCAGGACCGGTGGGTTGTAGGGGGCAGCCACAATTGATGCCTGTTGTTCCCTGACCCGCGCCTAAATCCCAAAAGGTGGCCTCGATTCTTGTAGCCGCTCCACCATTCTCATCATGCAATCGGACAGTCGTCCCTGCATGGATCAGGTCGACGACGAGATCTCCGACAAATGGGTGTTGGATATCGACCTGTACTTGAAGGTCCCCGATCTCCAAATCATCTGTGATCGAAATGACATCGAGGGTTTCTGGGACCGTGTTTCCGACGACGGCACCTGAAGTGCTACAAAATTCAAGCGAAGGAGTCACGGCTTGTGTCGTGAGGGAGTAGCAAGTCGTCGTGCAGGGTATGGCTCCACCGAGGGAAGGAAGAAGGCAGAGAGTTTGGCTTATTCCGACAGTTCCTGTGGGGAGGTTATAGGTGGTGGCGTCTCCAGCGAGTACGTCGATCAGATTCCCTCCCGAGAGAACCTGAATGTCATCGTAGACCTGAGGGTTTGACCAGGACATTTCGATGGTACCTGTTCCTCCAAGGTCGCGACAAAGGAAGTTTTGGGGCGCAAGAACTGCCCCGGAGGCGTTGAGGTCTAAGGTATTAAGGCACCAACCCGACAAGGCTCCGGTTGCTCCACCAGGAAAAATATCTTGGCAACGAAGAGTCCAATCGCCGATAGAACTTCCAGAGGCAAGATCTGACAGGGAGCCTGGACCCGAAGGTTGCATTCGACAGCCGGAATCCCAAGGGATGGTGTTATTCGGAGCACCACCATCATCGAAGACAATATTGATGAAGTCGTTGGAGCCTCCCCCTTGGTCATGAAGTCTGACCAAAGTTCCATTGGGAGAGATAATCTCTGCGACGACGTCGTCGATGTAGTCATGAGCAATATCTACAAGAACATCTACGTCTACGACCGGTTCATCGATGGTGACATTGATGACGAGTTCTGTTGGAGCAGCAGGATCTTCAGATATCGGGATCGCAGCCGGTAAATTTGTACACTGTGTGATGTCCGCATGGATCTTTGGCCCGATTGCAATGCAAAGGCCAATGAGGGCTAATCTCAAAATTGATTTTGAAGTGCACATAGGAGGTATACCTCTCCGATTGGTTGAAACAGAGCCTATTTCTTCATACATATCTGGCTCAGTCGAGAGAACCCCATCTCAACAGAGATTCTCCATCAATACTATAATAACGTTGGAATTGGATATTTTGGAATAGATCGTAGGGCGGAAAAATTGTCTGAAAATCTCTTCAGGAGGCTTCTCGCCTGAGTGGAGGAAGTCGTTAGAATGCCACAGATCAGTATTTTCGCGATGAATATAGGGGAGGATCAACGGTGTCTAGCACTGAAACACCCATGATGCGTCAGTTTCATGCAGCTAAGAAAGATCATCCGGAAGAAGTACTCTTTTTTCGTATGGGTGATTTTTATGAGATGTTCTTTGACGATGCTCGTCTCGTATCAGAGCTGCTGGGCATCACTTTGACCTCCAGGTCCAAGGACCGTAGTGGCCATAAGATTCCCATGGCC
>Ga0105349_10000593_pt1 | contig 14403 bp, 12 predicted proteins | sample EN1Hudseemescosm_FD_83661 | JGI IMG/M metagenome (GOLD analysis project Ga0105349, IMG submission 83661) | Methane-oxidizing microbial communities from mesocosms in the Hudson Canyon - EN1B Hudson Canyon | ecosystem: Environmental > Aquatic > Marine > Cold seeps | place: Hudson Canyon...
GACCTGGAAATATTATAATGAAAATGGTCAATTAACACGTGAATCTATCATTATAGATGGTGTTGAAGAAATGAAATTCTATGATAAAGATGAGAATGGAATTCCAATAGAAGATGGTTGTTAGTTTTAGAGTATGTTAAAATTATTATTTGGGATATCTTTCTTCATTTCTGGTGGACATCTAATAGACACAAAACTTAAACTCCATAAGTATGAAAAAGAGAACTACAAGGAAATTTTTTATTTAAAAAATAACGAGTCAGTTAATACATATTGTGTTAAACATTCTGAATTGGAAAATGTTAAAAAAATAAAGTACCATCACCATAATGATGGACAAAAAACTAACTACAAAGTAACCAAACCAACTGAATAGGGATCAACCTAGAATCCTTTACTTACTCTACGGTAACGGACTTAGCTAAATTTCTAGGTTGGTCTACATTACATCCTCTCATTACCGCTATATAATAAGAAAGAAGCTGTAATGGAATATTTGTAAGTAATGGAGTTAATGATTCCGAGCATTCAGGAATTTCAATTACATAATCTGCCATTTCTTTTACCGTTACATCACCTTCAGTTACTATAGCAATTAACCTTCCTCCTCTTGCTTTAACCTCTTGTATATTACTTACAACTTTTTCGTAATTTCCTTTTTTGGTTGCAATTACCACAATTGGCATGTCATCATCAATTAAGGCAATTGGGCCATGTTTCATCTCAGCAGCTGGGTAACCTTCCGCATGTATATAGGAAATTTCTTTTAGTTTTAAGGCTCCTTCCAGTGCTACTGGGAAATTGTATCCTCTTCCTAAATACAAGAAATTATTTACATCCTTAAATTCTTTTGCAACTTCTTCTATTAGTTTATCTGATTCCAATACTTTTTCTACTTTCTCCGAGATAAGTTCTAACTCCCTAATAATAGTGTGGTAATCTGAATGTGTAATTGTACCTTTTAGTTGTGCAATCCTAAGCGCCATAAGGGTGAGGACCGCCACTTGTGTGGTAAATGCTTTGGTAGATGCCACTCCAATTTCTGGCCCTGCATGAGTGTAAACTCCCGCATCAGTCAATCTGGCAATAGAGGAACCAACAACATTACAAACCCCTAAAATAGTAGCTCCTTTTTCTTTTGCAAGTTCTAGTGCTGCAAGTGTATCAGCTGTTTCTCCCGATTGAGAAATGGCCATTACAATATCATTTTCGTTTATTATCGGATTTCTGTATCGAAACTCAGAAGCGTATTCTACTTCAACCGGAATTCTTGCAAAATCTTCAAAAAGGTATTCACCCAACAGGCCAGCATGCCATGAAGTCCCACAAGCTACAATAATTATTCTGTTAGCGTTTGCTAGTTTTTGCTCATAATCCAATAGTCCACCTAATATTATATCTTTTGTTTCTGGGTCTATTCTCCCTCTTAAAGTATCGAGTATTGATTTTGGCTGCTCAAATATTTCCTTCAACATAAAATGAGGAAATCCATCCTTTTCTATTGAGTCTAAACTTAGTCCCAACTCATGTATATAAGGAGTTTTCTTAACATTGGAAATTGTTTTAATATCTAATTCTTCTGCTTTATTAATTCTAGCAATTTCTCCATCCTCCAAATACACAACATTTCTGGTGTATTCAATAATAGGAGAGGCGTCAGAAGCGACAAAATATTCACCTTTTCCGATACCAATTACAAGAGGACTTCCTTTTCGGGCAGCAATAAATTCATCTGTTGTTCCCTTTTCAATCACAACAATTGCATAAGCTCCAATTACTTCATTTAAGGCCAATCTTACCGCTTCAAACAAAGAACAATTTTCATGATTTTTAATATCTTCAATCAAGTGAATAAGAACTTCAGTATCGGTATCACTTTCAAACTGATGCCCTTTCTCTTGAAGTGCTTTTTTAAGAGAATCATAGTTTTCAATAATTCCATTGTGGATAATAGCTAGTTTTCCATCTCCTGAATTGTGAGGATGAGCATTTATTTCATTTGGAACTCCATGAGTTGCCCAACGCGTATGCCCGATTCCAATATGTCCATTAGTGTTTTTATTTGCAGCATAACTTTCCAAGTCGGAAACCTTACCGGCTTGCTTTAGTATTTCAATTGATTTGTTTTCCAAAAGAGCTACCCCAGCACTGTCGTAACCTCTGTACTCTAATCGTTGAAGTCCCTTAATAATAATTGGATAGGCTTTTTGTTCTCCTACATATCCTACAATTCCACACATATCTTATAATTCAGAATAAATAATACTTACGGAAATTTTACTATTATCCAAAATAGTTCTGTTTGCGTTTACAGCTGCTCCGGAAGATAAAATGTACAGTTTATTTGTGTATTCAGTATCGTTTAAAAGTTGGTAAAAATACCGACTAATATTAAAACGATATTTGTTTTCTTCTAAAGTCCCTCCAAAATGTTCATCTCCTTCTATAGTGAAATCAGTTAAAAAGACAATAGTAGTATCATTCTCTCTAGGTGGATCGAGACAACCTACACATTCTCTTACTAAATAGAGTTTTTCGTGTGATGGATAATTGTCATCTTCTATTATTTCAAAGTCAATACTTACTTTGTTAATCGCTTTGCCTCTAAGGGTATCTTTTAATGCTGGTATATCGTTAAAAGTAAATTCGGCTTTGAAAGCAGCCATTGATTGTATATAAGTTTCCCCTTCAATTTGAGGAAGATTTGACATCTCTTTAGTGTTAAATATATTTATTCTAGCAGCTTCAGATGCCAAATCAAAGTCCAAACTTAACATAGTGTCTACGCCAATTTCATGATAATAAACACTCAATTTTGATTTTGAAGAATTTGGGTCCAAATACATTATTGTGTTGGATGCGGTAGCCGTTACATAAAATCCTTTAAAAAATTCTAAAAAGGATTCGTTATCTACCATGTGTTGAGTTCCAGTTGCATCAATTAATTTTTGTCCAAAATTATTATCCAAAAGTATATTTAAAACAGATTGTGTTGTGTCTGAATCAGAAAATTGATTGGCAATACTTAAATTACTTTCAGAATAAGAAGGGATGAAATCAGAATAATAGATATTATCCTTAAAAATTGATTCATCTATTTCAAAAATCTCCACTGTAAAATCATTGTTCTCATCCAAATCCCCATAAAATGAAGAGTATGCATAGGTAAGAACCACTGAATCTACCACTACATTTTCTATGGTATCAATGCTGTTGGAAGGTAATAACATTTGAGTTACAAACTCTCCTTTGTTTTCTCCAAAAATAGGATCGTCTATTTGTCCCAATAACAATTTACTTGCTTCATCCGACCGTAGAGAGTCTTCCGAAACAGTTGTAATTGAAAAAGATTCTATCGAATTGTTCTTAATAATTATTTTATCTGATGGAGGTTGTACTTCTAATCCAATAATGTTTGGGTCGGTACAAGCGAAAATTACAGTTCCTAATAATAAGAAAACTGATTTTTGTATTTTATTCATTTATTTTTTATTCTGAAAGTTCTAATTCCTCTTCTTCAACTAAAGTATCAAAGAAATTATTGTATGTTTCCTCATAATTTTCTTCACCAGGGTATTTCATAAATGGTTTGTCGTTCTTTTTTATGTAATCAGAAACATCAGAATTTATAGTTTTACTTGCTTGTGTAATTGCATCCGAATAGTCAATTGCGAATTTGCTTAAGTTTACAAAAGATGGATTTTTAATTCCTTTAACATCACTTTCTTCAAGTTTTCGTTCAAATAATAATTTTTCCATCAAAGCAGAATCTAATTCTCCTTCAAAATCAGTGTCGAATACTGAATAAATTACTTTAGTATCCTTGAAAAGAGGATCTTCTTTATATAGTGTTTTAATATAAAGTGGAATTAAAGAGGAGAACCAACCTTGACAATGTATCATGTCTGGAGACCACCCTAATTTTTTTACTGTTTCAATCACTCCTTTACAATAGAAAATCATTCTTTCCTCATTGTTTTTCATAAAGTTTCCTTCCTCATCATGAAACTTTATTTTTCTAGGAAAATATTCATCATTATCAATAAAGTAAATTTGCATTCTGGCAGATTGTATTGATGCTACCTTTATAATTAACTGATGATCGAAATCATCAATAATTAAATTCATCCCAGAAAGACGAATTACCTCATGCAAATTATTTGTTTTTTCCTTTATTGTACCAAATTTTGGCAAGAAAACACGAATTTCGTTTCCTTGTTCAATGGATTTTTTTGGTAAATTCAATCCAACATTGGACATTTTAGTCTCTGGGAGGTACGGATATATCTCCTGTGAGACGAATAATATTTTTTTCTTTCCCATAAAAAGTTGTATTAGTATGCAAAATTACGAAAATTTATGCTTTTTATCAAGCAATTGATTTAGATTTGCTCTTTTATACGAAATTTATAAATGAAAGTACTAAAAAATACAAAGGAGTTAACCATATTTCTTTCTAAGGAAAGTGAAGACAATGTTATTGCTTTTGTACCAACAATGGGAGCTTTGCATGATGGACATATATCGTTAATTAAAAACGCAAAATCAAGTTCCGACCTAGTAGTTTGCAGTATTTTCGTCAATCCTACACAATTTAACAATTCAACTGATTTAGAAAAATATCCAAGAACGATAGAGAGGGATATTGAAATTTTGGAACAAGAAAATTGTGATATTTTATACCTACCAGAAGTATCAGATTTATATTCAGAAAATGAAAAATCAAAGCATTTTGACTTTAATGGGTTGGATAATTTTATGGAAGGATCGGGTAGAAAAGGTCATTTTGATGGTGTTGCAACAATTGTAGAGAAATTATTTAGGATTGTAAATCCTGATAAAGCATTCTTTGGAGAAAAAGACCTTCAGCAACTTCAGATAATAAGGCATATTACTACTCAGTTAAATTTAGAAATTGAAATAATTGGAGTTCCTACAAAAAGAGAAATTTCTGGACTTGCTATGAGTTCCAGAAACAAGCGACTTTCGGAAACAAATTTGCAAAAAGCTAATTTAATTAATGAAACTTTACATTTTATAAAAGAGAATTCTTCTAGATATTCTCCAGAAGAACTAAAACAACTTTCAATACATAAATTCAACAATCAATCTGAATTGAAATTAGAATACTTGGAAATAGTTTCCTTGGAAAACCTACATCCGATTACTGAATTTAAGGAGAGAGGAAATAATGCGGCTTGTATTGCGGCATCTATTTCGGGAGTTCGCTTAATTGACAATATTATTTTTTAGTTTTACCGCATGAATAAAAAAAGTATCATTAATATTATAAAAGTAGTTTTATCTTTTTCTTTTATGCTTTTGGTATTTTTTTACTTTTTTGGTAATTCACATGAAGATGGCAATATACTTCCTGTATTTAGAGATATGCTTAAAGTAGATTATTTGTATGTATTCTTGTCCATGTTATTTGGAGGGTGGGCTTATGTAAATAGAGGTTTAAGGTGGATTGTGCTTTTAGATGCTCTTGGGTATAAAACCTCAAAAATAAATTCCATCTCCTCAGTTTCTGTAGGATATTTTACCAATATGTTTATTCCCAGAGCGGGAGAAATAGCAAGATGTACCGCACTAAATAGAGTAGAGAAAATCCCTGTAGATAAACTTTTTGGAACTATTTTAGTAGAGAGAGTAATTGATTTTATTTTTCTTATCTTTTTCATCTTATTAGCTATAATTTTAAAGTCGGGTGATATATTTCGTGCTTATCAAGCGTATCTTATTACTCCAGAATCTGAGCCTTCAGATTTAAAGTATTGGGTATGTGGATTTATAATTAGTATAATTTTTGTTGTATTTCTTTTCAGAAATAAAATAAAACACACACAATTTTATAAAAAAATACCTGATTTTATTAAAGGGATAAAAGAAGGATTTAAAGCATCAAAAAGATGAAAAATAAGTCTTCTTTTTGGTTTCATACATTTAGTATTTGGCTAATGTATTTTTTGATGACCTATATTTGTTTTCAATCTATTCCGGAAACAAATCATCTAGGTATTTCGGATGGATTATTTTTATTAGTATTAGGTGGTATAGGGATGATTATTCCTGCTCCTGGAGGTATTGGTTCATATCACTTAATAGTAATGATTGGTTTAGTTGCTTTGCAAATTCCTGATGGAGTTTTAAGTGTGAAACCATATGATGAATATAATCCTGCAATGTTGTTCCCATTTGTAGTGCATACGGCACAAACTTTTGTGGCTATTATTATGGGGTCTGCAGGTTTACTAATGTTATTTTTAAATAAGAAAAAGATATCCTAATGAAAAACTTACAGAACATAACATCAAAAATATATTCTCTTTCTGATTTGAAAATACAATCGGATAAATGGAAGGAAAATGGAGATAAAATTGTGTTTACAAATGGTTGTTTCGATTTGGTGCATAGAGGACATGTTGAGGTTTTGGCTAATACAGCAGACTTAGGAGACAGATTAATTATCGGATTAAATTCGGATTCTTCTATTCAAGAATTAAAAGGAGAAAATAGACCTATTATAGATGAAAATTCTCGTGCAATTTTACTTGCTTCCCTTCAATTTGTAGATGCAATTGTTTTATTTTCGGAAGAAACTCCCCATAACTTAATTGAAACCATAATCCCGAATATTTTGGCAAAAGGAGGGGATTATAAAGTAAGTCAAATTGCAGGACATGAAGTAGTTTTAGAAAATGGAGGAGAAGTAATTTTGGTTCCTTTTATTGATGGTTTTTCTACCTCAAATATTGTAGATAAAATAAAGAAAGATTAATGGCAAAAAAGAAAGTTCAGTCCGCATTTTTTTGCCAGAATTGTGGTACGCAATCTCCAAAATGGTTGGGTAAATGTCCGCAATGTAACGAGTGGAATACTTTTGTAGAGGAGATAATTGAAAAAGAAGAAAAAACAAAAACTTGGAATGGACTCAACAAGGTGAGTACTCCTGTTTCCATTAATGATATTTCCTTTGCTAAGGAGAAAAGAATAAAAACTTCCGACATAGAACTAAATAGGGTTTTGGGAGGAGGAATTGTTCCTGGTTCGGTAGTGCTTTTGGGTGGTGATCCTGGAATTGGAAAATCTACTTTATTACTGCAATTAGCACTTACATCCGAAAAAAAGATATTATATGTTTCCGGAGAGGAGAGTGAAAGTCAAATTAAAATGAGAGCTCAGAGGGTAGAAAATAGTTCGGGAAATTGTTTAATTCTTACCGAAACATCTACTCAAAATATATTTCAGCAAATAGAAAAAGTAGAACCTGAAATATTAATAATTGATTCTGTTCAAACTTTGCATACTGCACATATTGATTCCTCACCTGGAAGTGTTTCTCAAATTAGAGAATGTACTTCCGAAATGATAAAATATGCCAAACAAACTGGAACGGCTGTATTTTTAATTGGTCATATAAACAAAGATGGAGCTATTGCTGGTCCGAAAATATTGGAACATATGGTAGATACTGTTCTTCAATTTGAGGGAGATAGAAATCATGTCTATAGAATACTCCGAACAGTTAAAAACCGATTTGGTTCTGCATCAGAATTAGGAGTGTATGAAATGGGACAAAATGGTTTAAGGGAAGTAAATAATCCTTCTGAAATCTTAATTTCGGATAGAAATGAAGAAACAAGTGGAGTGGCAATTGCAGTAACTATTGAGGGAGCTCGTCCGCTTATGATTGAGATTCAATCTTTAGTGAGTTCTGCTGTATATGGAACTCCTCAAAGATCGGCTACCGGTTTTGATACCAGAAGATTAAACATGTTGCTTGCTGTTTTAGAAAAAAGGTGTGGTTTCAGATTAGGAGTAAAAGATGTATTTTTAAATATAACAGGAGGAATAAAACCAGATGATACAGCAATTGATTTGGCGGTTATTTGCTCGGTACTTTCTTCCGATCAGGATAAACCAATTGGAATGCAAGTTTGCTTTGCTGCTGAGGTAGGTCTTTCAGGGGAAATAAGAGCAGTAAACAGAATAGAACAGAGAATAGCAGAAGCAGAAAAATTAGGTTATAAGCAAATTATTATCTCCAAATTTAATAAGTTTAACCCTTCTGCATTTAACATTGAAATAAAACAATGTTCCAAGATTGAAGAGGTTTTTAGATTACTCTTCTAGTAAATCAAATAAATCATCCAAATTAGGAGAAAGAATCATTTCAATTCTTCTATTCATTTTCCTTCCTTCTGCACTTTCATTATTTGCAATTGGGTTGTGTTCTCCTCTTCCAGCGGCGGTCAATTGTAAAGGATCTAATTTTTTATTGTTTAGCATTATTTTTACAACTGAAGTCGCTCTTATCACGCTCAGGTCCCAATTGTCTTTTATAAGTTTACTGCCACTTAGTGGGATGTTATCGGTATGTCCTTCAACTAGAATTTCAATATCATTTTGACCTGAAAGAACTTCAGAAAGTTTGTTTAGAGCCGCTTTACCACTTTCATTTATATTGTATTTTCCAGAAGCAAAAAGTAAATCTTCTTCTAAGGAAATGTAGATTTTACCATTTCTTTGTTCTATTGTTAGTCCATCTCCTTCCAATCCTTTTAGAGCTTTGGAAATCCTATTTTTTAGTGATGTTAGTATAGAATCTTTTTGGTTAATAATTGATTCTAATTCTGTTACCCTAGCCGATCTTGCTTCTAATTCTCTTTGAGATTTATTGAGTTCGTTTTCTTTTTCGGATAATGTAATGGATAGTTTATTTAATTCATCTTCTTTTAATAATAATTTATTTTGAGCCTCTTCCAATTGTTCCAATAATTGTTTTGTTTCTTTTGCTTTTTTTGCTAATTCTCTACTATTTTTACTAGAAAGTAAATCGTAAGCTATATTCAACTCATCATATTTACTTTGTAAATTGATTAGAGCAGTTCCGTTTTGAATGGAATCACTTTTCATTTTATTCAACTTATTTTTTAGACTGCTGACAGTGTATTTTAATTCTTCTACCTCATCCGAAAGTAAGAGGATTTGTTTTTCTTTATTCTCCAGATTTTTTTGAGAGAGTTGGTAATCGGAAAGCACTCCATTGTGGATTTTAGGGCTCACGCAAGAACTAGCAAGCAATAATCCAAGGATAAATAATACTATTGAATTTCTCATAAAGTTATGGTTTTATAATACTCTTCAAATTTACAAAGCTTCTATATTGATAAATTGCTCCAAGAAATAACTTATTAACATTACTTTTTTCATTGTTATTAGTTTTAAATTATTAATTTTATGACTTCAAATTATTATAAAATTTTAACATTATGAATAATATAAAAAGCTACTTTTTAAAAGGATTATTGTACATAGTTCCTGTCGCTGCTCTTGTTTGGGTAATTGTAAAATCGTACACTGTACTAAATAGTATTATAGGGGATTTCTTACCTGAAAATATGAAATATTTGGGCATTATTATTTTATTAATAATTATAACCGCATTTGGTTATTTAGGTTCAGTATTTATTGCAAGTCCGATTAACGATTTTTTTAGGAAACTGTTGGAAAAAGCCCCATTACTAAAAACAATTTACTCATCTGTTCAGGATTTAATGAATACTTTTGTGGGAGATAAAAAAGGATTTAGTCATCCAGTTCTTGTAAAAGTTTATGAAAATTCCACTATTGAAAGAATAGGATTTATTACCAATGAAGATGTAGAATCCCTTAATATTAAATCGGGAAAAGTATTGGTTTACTTGCCTCATTCCTATGCTATTTCTGGGCAATTATTTGTGGTAGATAAAATAAACATAAAACCAATTAACAGCTCTTCTGCTGAGGTGATGAAGCTGATTATTTCTGGTGGGGTAACAGATATTGATGAATAAAAAATAAAATAATGAAAGTAAAGTTAATAGTAGTATTGTGTTGTATTAGTATTTGGTCTTTTTCTCAATCCGCTGGAGATACAATTATTGTACAAACTTTTGATTACAGCATGACTTATGGAAGTGGACCTTGGTCAGGAGGAAATAGAGATACAATTGCTTATTTTCCAAATGATCCGAATTTAACATTCGAGAAAATTATACTCTCCTACAATATGAGATGTAAGGATAATGTGGTCAATACCAATGGGCAAGCAAATAATATTGGTTGTGGTGCTTGGGATTATTCCTGTAATACTTACATTCACGATTCTACTCGTGTCGATTCACTTTTACTTAAAACTCCATCTCATTCTATTTCCAATTATTCAGGATTAGGATATAATTATTCCTTCAATCCTGTATATAATTTTATTCAATTTATTCAGCAAACTGCAAATGTAAATTCTATTGTTTCGGAAAATACTACTTCAGTTGGAACGGGAACGGACTCCCTTGATTTCGTTTTAGAAACAAATCAGAATTCTCATAAATCTCAATTTTTATACCATGCGGATGAACTTGCCGTTTTGGGGCTTATTAACGATACCATAAATGCACTTTCATTAAATATTTTGAGCGGAACCCAAGGAGTAAATTTTCTTTCAATTAAATTAAAACTCACAACGGATACTGTTTTATCTGCTAACAGTCCTCACATTTCTGGGTTTACAGAAGTATACAATTCCAATACTGTGTTACAAAATGGGATAAATAAATTTCAGTTTACAAATCCTTTTGTTTGGGATTCTGTTTCTAATGTTATTGTAGAGTTTTCATTTACAAATTCTACTTCCGGAACAACTACATTAATTCAGGGAGAATCAACATCCGATATTATGGGTTTAAATTCTTCAGATGCACATCATATTACAGTACATTCGGCTGAAAGTATTGATTTACCTACAACAGCTTTAGGTTCTATTTCTGATGAAATTACGGTTTCATTTTGGATAAATGGAAATGAAAATGTTCTCCCACAAAACACAACAATATTTGAAGCTTATGATGCAAGTGGAAGAAGAACGGTAAATATTCATTTTCCATGGAGTAGTGGAAGGATGTATTGGGATTGCGGAAATAGCGGTACTTCATCTTACGACAGAATAGACAAAGCGGCAAATTTGAATGAATACACTGCGGATTGGAGTCATTGGGCATTTACTAAGAACGCTACAACTGGTGAAATGAATATTTTCAGAAATGGAGTATTGTGGCATTCTGGAACAGGGATGAATAGAACAATGGATATTGCAACGCTAAAGCTTGCCAGCCAAGGAAATGCCAATGGTTATTTCTGGGATGGAAAAATAAAGGAAGTAAGGGTATTTAACATAGAACTTTCTATAAGCACAATTTCGGATTGGATGAACAAAAGAATTGATAATTCTCATCCAGATTACGCTAATTTATTAGCTCATTACCCATTGGATGAGGGCGTGGGTACTACTTCATTGGATAATACTGCAAACCAACAAATTGCAACTTTTTCTGGAAATGTAAATTGGAATTCTGATAGAGGAGACAATATAAATCAATTTTTTACAGAAACAAACTCCAGACCAAATATTGATTTTTATCAGGGAATTTATAACCTTACAATTTCTACCGACACTATTTTGGATTCGGTAATGGCAGCGGCAAATACGGTAAACGAATATGCAATTGATCCAAATTGGGGAACATTATTAAATGATGATATTATTACACTTTCCACCAATACTTATTGGGAAGCGGTTTCTTATACTTATGATGCATTTGGAAATCAGATTTCTTCTGTAGCTACAACAATTGATGGGACTATAAGTATTACAGATTTACCTTATTACAAAAGGTATCCTATGGCTTTTCAGATTATGTCTTTTGTTACTCCTTATGGAGCTTATTTGGATTTAGGTGTAGATGGAAAAACATGGTATTTTGATGTTACAGATTACGCTCCAGTTTTTAAAGGAAACAAACGAATTACAATGGATGCTGGAGGGCAATGGCAAGAAGATATGGATATTAAATTTCTTTTTATTGTGGGAACTCCTCCAAGAGATGTGTTGGAAATGCAAAATATCTGGAAAGTACAATCCAAAAATTATACGCAAATTCAGAATAATGATGCTTATGAACCAAGAACGCATAATCTGTTATTAAATGCAGATGCTTTTAAAGTAAGAACTGTAATTACAGGACATGGTCAGGAAGGGGAGTTTATTCCCCAAACCCATACTTTGAATATAGACGGAGGAACGGTAGATTATAGTTGGCAAGTTTGGACAGAATGTGCTGATAATCCTATTTTCCCTCAAGGAGGAACTTGGATTTACGACAGAGCAGGTTGGTGCCCTGGTCAGCCAACAGATTTACGAGAAGATGATATCTCATTTTTGGTAACCCCAGGGCAATCTCATATTTTTGACTATAATGTTTTAGGTGGTTCGGGTACAACAAAATATTGGACAAGTTCTCAGTTAGTAAGTTATGGAAGTCCGAATTTTACTTTGGACGCTGCTATTGTGGATGTTTTATCTCCAACAAATAAGGTGAATTATATTCGGAAAAATCCAATGTGTTCCAAACCAGAAGTTGTAATTCAAAATACGGGTTCGGATGTTTTAACCTCTCTTACAATTGAATATTGGATTAACAATTCTCCCGATAAAGAAACTTTTACTTGGACTGGAAATCTTAATTTCTTAGAAAAGGAAACTGTTTCTCTTCCAGACCCTTCTTCACTTTGGATCGATACTACTTCATCAAACAATGTATTTTATGCTGAAATTTCTAATCCGAATGGATTGGCTGATGGATACTCATATAACAATATTATTAGTTCTACTTTTGAGTTGCCAGAAATTATGCCTTCTGTATTTGCATTGTGGTTTGGGACAAATAATGGTATGGTAAACACATTTACTCAAGAGTCGGAAACGACATGGAAATTTTTAGACAATAATGATAATGTTGTTTATTCTTCTGGGACACTTTATGCCAATAATCAATATAGGGATACCCTTTCTTTTGATGGGAGATGTTATACATTTGTTATTAATGATGCGGATGATGATGGTTTAGAATTTTGGAATAATAATGATGGAGCGGGAATGGTCAGATTCAGGGAAATTGGAGCTAGTTGGATTAAGGACGACTTTGAGTTGGATTTTGGTAAATATTTGCAATATGAATTTATGGTAGAACAAGCTATTTCTTCTGTAGATAATCAGGATTATAATCTTACTATTTATCCAAATCCTGCAACTAATCATCTTATTATAAATGGTGATTTATCTAACTTTTCCGAATTAGTGATTACAGATAATTTAGGAAAAGTTGTACTATCAGAAGTGATAAATAAAAATTCGAATTCTCAAAAAATAAATATTAAATCCTTGGCAAAAGGAATTTATTTTATAAAAATAGATGATGGAAAAATCATCCGAAAAATAGTAAAACAATAAATGAAATATTGCAATTCATTAACTCAATTTTCACGATTTAAAACACGGGAAGTAAAAGTAGGAAATTTAATTTTTGGAGGGGATAACCCTGTCCGAATACAGTCCATGACCACTACCGACACTATGGACACTATTGCTACGGTAGAAGAATCCATTAGAATGATAGAATCAGGTTGCCAATTGCTGCGTATTACCGCACCAAGTAAAAAGGAAGCTCATAATCTAAAAAACATAAAAGAGGAACTCTCAAAAAGAGGCTACAATATTCCTATTGTTGCCGATATTCATTACACCCCAAATGCAGCAGAAATTGCGGCTACTATAGTAGAAAAAGTAAGGGTAAATCCTGGTAACTATGCCGACAAAAAGAAGTTTGAAAACATAGAATATACAGATGAAACCTATGCTAATGAGTTAATACGAATTAGAGAAAAGTTCACCCCTCTTGTAAAAATTTGTAAAGAGTACGGAACAGCTATGCGTATTGGTACAAATCACGGTTCACTTTCGGATAGGATTTTGAGCCGGTATGGGGATACGCCAAAAGGAATGGTAGAATCGGCAATGGAATTTTTGCGTATTTGCCGGGATGAAGATTATCATGAAATTATCCTTTCCATGAAGGCGTCCAATACTAGAGTAATGGTACAGGCCTACCGAATGTTGGTATCGGAAATGATAAAAGAAGGTATGAATTATCCACTTCATTTGGGAGTAACAGAAGCGGGAGAAGGGGAAGATGGAAGAATAAAATCAGCAGTTGGGATTGGGACGCTTTTAGCAGATGGATTAGGCGACACAATAAGGGTTTCTTTAACGGAAGCTCCAGAATTTGAAATGCCAGTTGCCGAGCAACTATTATCCCATTTTGAGGGAATAGAAGATCACGAAAAAATAGAAGAAATTACAGAAAATCTACTTCATTCTTTTGATTATGTAAAAAGGGAAACGGTTGAGGTTTTAAATATTGGAGGAAGTAATGTTCCGATAGTAATGGCGGATTTTTGCTTAAAACAAAAAATCACTCCAGCATCTTTTTTCGCATTGGGATACAACTATTCTGTTCCTTTGGATAA
>Ga0105349_10000598_pt1 | contig 14387 bp, 10 predicted proteins | sample EN1Hudseemescosm_FD_83661 | JGI IMG/M metagenome (GOLD analysis project Ga0105349, IMG submission 83661) | Methane-oxidizing microbial communities from mesocosms in the Hudson Canyon - EN1B Hudson Canyon | ecosystem: Environmental > Aquatic > Marine > Cold seeps | place: Hudson Canyon...
AAAGTCTTACTTGCCATATCTAAAATAATACCCCATTAATTTTCAGTCATTTATACTTCTTCTTATACCACAAATTGAACTGGATTTAGATGCGTTTGCCCTGCCGCTTGTGGAGGTAGTAACGATGACACCTCCTTTACGCCTGAACAAACGAGTACTGATGTACGAGGAGTTCTCATTGATGGCACCATCAGTAATGCTAAAGTATGTATTGATTTAAATACCAATTCACAATGTGATACTAATGAACCTTTTGCCATCACAGAGAGTGATGGAACTTATGCATTTCCTGTTTTAAATACAAATATTGAGAAATTCCCTCTGATTGCGGAAATCACAGCCGATAGCAGAGATAGCGATTTTCCTGGAATCCCTTTAGAGCCTGTTGTGCTATCTACACCTGCTGGACAAACAAAAGTTATTAGTCCAATAACAACCTTAGTACAAGCACAACTTAGAAAAGACCCTTCTCTCTCATTAACTCAAGCTACTGCAAAGGTAAAACAGCTTTTAGGAGAAGATGAAAGTATCAATTTGTTTGAAGATTTTGTATCGACAAATAATGATAATTTGCATAAAAAAGCACAGGTTATTAACAATGTTTTTGCCCAAGCATTAAAAGATATACGCGAAAAAACAACTAATGATAGTGACTTCAATGAAGATTCAACGCTTGCTATTGCTTTAAGCGTTTTAGAAGATAAATTACCCGAAATTAGTGCTAAGGTGAATACTGCCATAGCGCAAGCAAAAGCAAGTAATTCCAGTGTCATAGACATATCGATAGATGAAATAATTTCTGATTTAAAACTTGATTTCGGTTTTATTGACTCCGCATATTTAAAAATTGAATTAGAGAAAATTAAAGAAAATACACCCCCTCAAACAAATGTTAATAACAGGTCAATGACCACACAATCTAGAGGGTTTGTGACATCGACCCAATGTCCTAATGGTGGTATTGAAGTCTCTGTTGGCATTGATGAAAATGGCAATGGAACACTGGACTCGGATGAGGTAGACCTTATTCAGCAAGTGTGTAATGGAAGTAATGGCAACAACTCATTAATCAAAACGACTTTTGAGCCTGTAGGCGAAAACTGCTTACTCTCCAATGGCATGAAAATTTCTGTTGGCCCTGATTTAAATGCAAATAATACACTTGATGATAATGAAATTATTGATAACAGCTATACATGTAATGGAATAAATGCTGTAGATGGCACTAACGGAATAGACGGTACTAGTGGAGCGAATGGTGTAGATGGCACTAATGGAATAGATGGTGCTAGTGGAGCGAATGGTGTAGATGGCATTAATGGAATAAACGGTACTAGTGGAGCGAATGGGCTCAATACTTTAATTTCCTTAAAAACGTCTATTATTCCCGCGCTTTGTAATGGTTTACAAAATACAATTATTGCATAAGGTATTGATTTAAATAACGATACCACCTTAAGCAGCGATGAAATAAGCTCTGAAGAAGTTATTTGTCATGGCAATAATAGTCTAGCCATTAACATTAAGCCCGATATACAGCTTAGTACCAGTTACGACACAAAAATAAATCAACCAGTAACCGCATCATTAGTTGCCGTTGATAGAAATAATGACCGACTTAATTACATTATCAGCTCCCCGCCCACACAGGGACAAATAACTGATTTTGACTCTCTAACAGGTATTTTCACCTACCAACCTAATGCTAATTTCATCGGGCAAGATAGTTTTAACTATATAGCTGATGATGGTAATTTAGAATCTGATAGTGCAACGATTATATTAAACACCACTGCTATCGCCATTAGTCCAAGCAACTTTTCAGCTGATACCAAGAATATACGCATTGTTGATTATCCAGACGGACAAACAGAACGCACTCATGTATTAGAAGGTGTCACATCTGATAGCATACTACAAGCACACCTAAATAATCCTGCGTCATTAAGCAGTACTAATTTAAATAATTTTCTAAGTGATAATGAAAATAATGTAGGTATACCCGGTCGTGTTTTAATGGATATTCCTCACTTACCGACAGATACGCAAAGTGGGGTGAGTAAGGTAACCATTGCAATCAATAATAGTTATCCCGGTGCCTTTAATAGCTCAGCATTCGACTTGTTTAACACTCAACGTAATCTAACCATCTCTGCAACTTACGCTTGGAAATCCGACGCAGGTAGTCTAACTATTGCACCTATTGCAGGTAGTGTAACCAATGCATCATTTGTAACCGCAAATGGCATTCAAGGTACTATTTCGCTCAACAATAGCCAACCACTCCTGAAAACAACGACAGAAACATCAGGCACCGTATTAGAATTTGATATTTTATCAACGTTTAAAACTATACTGCAAAATATCAATGATACAAATGGCATAGTTATAAATAATCAGTATTTTAACTACAGCATTGATTTTGATGGTTTTCCACTGACCGATAGTTTTGGGGCGCCTTTCACACAGATTGCAGGCTCATTCACAGCAACCCATAATCCACTGCCTATTGCTAGATCATCACAAAGCAGTGATATAACGCAATTATTTGACCCAAGTTTAGCAGAAGCCTATTCGCGTGATATACAACTCTCAGCATTTGGTGGGACAGATACCTTAAATTTTGCATTAGTTGCGCCTACCAGCGTTGGCACGGTTAGCATTGATCCTCAAACAGGAAAGACTAACTATCAACGTAATAGTAATCAGTTACTGTTATCGGATGCCTTTAGCTTTAAAGTCAATGATGGTTTGTTAGACTCTAATATTTCACGCCATTACATACAGCATAATGATGCCTTAGCAACGGGTTCTGGTGGATTAGAGGCGCATTATAGTCCACAAGACACTATACACTGACGCTGAAATGGACTGACCATTACAGCGATGAAACTGGGTTTAATATTGAAAAATACAATAACAGCTGTGATTGCTGGGAGCTACAAGAAAGCTTAGCGCCAACAACAGGTATTAATGTGTTATACACATGGTCTAGGCTGGTATCTGACACAGAATATTACCGTGTTTATGCGATTATTCCTGAAGGAAAACAACTGTTAAAACCTGGCGTAGTGGTTGCAAATACCACTCAATTACCTAGCATTGAGTTTGACCAAAGTAGCAGCCCACTATCAGGGTTAGCGCATATAGCGATTAGTGGAAATAACCCTTTAATCAAAAATGTAAAAATTTATAAAGATTTAATAGCCAATTCTTTATCTTATTATTACTATAATCGAGGTATATCTTCTAGCTCGTCACACTGGCCAGCATTTGAACAACGCTGGGATACCACGCGTGATGGTAATGGCTCGCATTTACTGGAAGCCGTGGTAGAGATGCAACCCAGTTCTTTTGTCCATTTACAAGCTACAGCGGACATTGAAAACATACCAACGACTCCTAACCAACCAACAACACCAAACCCTATAGGTTTATCGAACCGTACTCTCATTGGCAGTAGCGCGAATACTACCCCCCTTATTGGTCAATATGATGTGCAAATTAATGCCTCATCGACTAATGGTATTGTTTTAGCTCAATTAAGCGTTGATGATAATAATGCCTTATCACTTTCCACAAAGAACTCCCATTGGGGTATTAAATTAGGCTATTGTGCAGAATTTCCAACGGTTACCCAATGCATAGAAGCACCAGAAACTGGTTACCCTTACTATTATTACAATTATAATATATATAACCAACTTAATGCCTACACATGGAGATTACCGAACTTATTACCGGGGCTACATACCCTGCATTATCAAGTCACCGATAGTTTAGGATTTACCCGCGAAACATCGAGTCAACTATTTATTCAGATTCCAATTCAGCTGAATACGCCATTTAATAGCGAGGGTGTCATTAATATCAGAAACCCTAACTTGCTTGTGTCAGGAAACATTGGCACGATTCAAAATAATAATGAGGTAGAAGTCAGTATTAGCTTAGGGCAAATTGAAATTTATCGCCAAGTAGGCAGTAATTTTACAGCTAATTATGATTTAACAGGCTTAGCATTAGGTGATTACACCTTGAGAGTGGTCGCTCGTGATACCGTGACCAATAGAAGTAGTTCTATGAGTAAAACTATTCATTTCACTCCCACACTTTAGATGTAAATAGTAGCTTCATTTTCTCCTCCAGTATTATTAATTTTGGAGGAGATTCTCATTCCCCTTTTTGAAAAGGGCGCTTGGTAATACGGAGAGTCAATCATACGTCCGATTACGCTACGCTAATCGGACCTACCGCGCTTGCTTATCTTTTACACACTCCCCGAAAATAACTGGTACGCTGGATTTTCAGTTTCTTCGCTATATAAAAAGCCTAAAGCCTCAAAACAGAGCTGTAAGGCGTGTTTTTCTGTATCTTTAATTTGCAGCCCAACCACCACTTTACCAAAGGCGGCCCCGTGATTTCGGTAATGAAATAAGCTAATATTCCATTGACTGCCTAAAGAGGTTAAGAAACGTAATAAAGCGGAAGGCCGTTCAGGAAATTCTAGGCTATAAATCACTTCTTCTATAGCATTTGGGGTATGACCACCGACCATATAACGAATATGCTCTTTCGCAAGTTCATTCTGGGTCATATCAGTAACAGAAAAATTTTCATCCTGTAATTTCTCAATAATCCCCTGCTTATCGCCTTTAATACCATTACTTGAAATACCAACAAAGATTTGTGCCTCTTCTGGATTAAAATAGCGGTAGTTAAATTCGGTAATATGTCGCCCACCGAGTAATTTGCAAAATTTTAAAAAGCTACCCGCTTGCTCGGGGATACTCACTGCCAATAAAATTTCTCGCTGCTCACCCACTTGCGTCCGTTCAGCTACATAACGTAAGCGGTCAAAATTAATATTTGCGCCACTTTCGATGGCCACCAGCGTTTTATCGATTAACTGTTCACGCTCGGCATATTTCTTTAATCCTGCCACTGCTAATGCACCTGCTGGCTCAGAGACAGAGCGCGTATCTTCAAAAATATCTTTTATCGCTGCGCAGATTTCATCAGTACTGACGGTAATGACTTCATCTACATAGAGACGCGCCAAACGGAACGGTTCTTTACCAATTTGTTTTACCGCCACCCCATCGGCAAATAACCCAACCTGCTTTAAGCTCACACGCTTGTTGGCTTTGAGTGCTTGATTAAGACAGTCAGAATCATTCGGCTCTACACCAATAATTTTTATATCGGGGCGCACAAATTTTGCATAAACTGCAATACCAGAAATTAAGCCCCCTCCCCCAACAGGTACAAAAATCGCATCAATGGTACCGGTTTTCTGACGCAAAATCTCCATCGCTACCGTGCCCTGACCGGCAATCACATCTACATCGTCATAGGGATGAATAAAGGTCATTTGCTCAGTTTTCGCTAAGATTTTTGCATGCGTATACGCATCATCAAAAGCATCACCGATTAAGACAACCTCCGCACCCAAAGCACGCACCGAATTCACCTTAATCTCAGGTGTGGTTTTCGGCATCACAATCAGCGCTTTAATGCCTAGATTACGTGCTGATAGAGCAACGCCTTGCGCATGATTTCCTGCGGAAGCGGCAATCACACCATATTGTTTTTCTTGCTCGCTTAATAAGGAAATTTTATTGTAAGCGCCTCGAATTTTGAATGAATAAACCGGCTGTAAATCTTCTCGCTTAAAATAAACTGCATTTTGACTTCGTTTGGATAAACTATGCGCATAATCTAACGGGGTTTCTTGCGCGACATCATACACTTTGGCACGTAGAATCTTTTTAATATATTTTTGAGGCATAATACCTAAGCGAGCAATAAGGAAAGTAATCCGTTATTATAGCGCGTCACTGATTGAGCTTAGCTAAACATTGCTGCACATAAGCAAAAGGAATACGTTCTTGCTCTAAACGTAAACCTTCTTTTTGCAATTTCTGATATAAATGCTGCTCTTCAGGCGTTAAATACTCCACTGTTTTCATCTCACTACCGCTGGTATCTTTGCCTATAAAATCCTTACAATGCGTTAAGGTAGAACCATCCATCATCAAGGATTGTATCTGTGGGTAATACTTTTTCGCACGATTTAAGATCATCAATCCATCCGCATCTAAATCTCCCCAATAATACAATTTTCTGTGCTGTAAACAACACGCATCATAACCCGAACCAAAAATAACCAGTGCCTCTGCCAAAGGCGGAAAAGTAAGCAGGCTGATTTTATTTTCCACAATAAATACCGTTTTAACCGTGATATCCCATTGCTTAAACTCACTGAGTGGCAGACTCAAATCGGTTAAGCCTTGTATTGCTAAATGAGCATCTAAAATTCGCAGACGTACTAAAGGCTGTTCATAGCGTAAGCCATACCGACGTTCAAACCCAGCATGCTGTAATCCTGCAATTTCAGCATGGTAATCAGATTCAGACAATACCAAAGGCAGCAGTTCATTAAGAATACCTTTATGCTGCTCAATAAATTTACTATCAATCAGCGGTATGTCTAATTGCCTCAAATAGCAATCAGGCTTCGGATGCGCTAGAAAATAATCACAAACGCTTAATAGCTGCAACCAAACCTCGGCATACTGCATTAGTTTAAAAGGGTAACGTTGTAACCAACTAAAATACTGCTGATTTTGCTGTAAAGTCTGCTCAGCTAAGCTTTGAAATTGCTTGAATTCTGCTTCCTTACCCAAGTAGGCTAAAAAATCCGATTGATGTACAAATTCGATAGCACACGGAACTTGTTGTGCGCCTAATTGTCGATGCTGAATAGTTTTATAGTGAATACTATAGCCTTGTTGCACACTTTCTTCGCGTAATACAGTTATTCGCTGCTTAATCTCTGCATATTCACTTAATAAACTTTTAGCACTCATATTAGGCAAGGCAATGGATAAAGGAAAAACCGTCGAGTTTTCCAGCCATGCCCGATGCAAGTCGCCACGCTGCCAAATTTTTAAACCGCGCTGTTTGAGTGCTTTTGTCGTAATTAAAAGTGCAGCCATTTTTAATTATTAATCTTTAATTTCTCTTTATGATAGGCATCAATAGTTAAGTTACGCAGCATCGATTTTTTCCCACCTTCGTTATGCACTAAATTCACACTCTGCACATAATTTTCTATCACATGAATTTTTTGTAAAGGGGTCACAATCAGTAACTGCAAATTGAGTTTAGTAAACAATTCTAAACCGTAACGTGCAGACTCATCAGAGCCGCGCCCAAAGGCTTCATCAATCATCACAAAGCGAAAGTTCTTCGATTGGGTTTCTCCCCACTCTAAACCAAATTGATAGGCTAAGGCCGAGGCTAAAATAGTGTAAGCCAATTTTTCTTTTTGTCCGCCTGATTTCCCCGCTGAATCTGAATAATATTCTTTTTCCTGATTATCTTCGCGCCAGCGTTCTGAAGCAGAGAATTGAAACCAGTTACGCACATCGGTCACTTTACGCGTCCATTTTTTATCTACCTCTGAACTATCTTTACGGCCACTAAAGCGATCAATCAATTTTTTTACCTGATGAAATTTACTTTCATCATATAAACCATCGTCACCCCCCAAGGTATCCGCTAAACAAGCGCGTAAATCTTGTTGGAAAACTCGGATTTCAGTATCATTGCTCCGCTCAGAAACCAAGGTAATATAAGTGCCGCTATTGTAATCTATGGCATTCAGAGAACGATTAATTTTAGTTAGCTTATCTTCAATTTCTTGACGCTCTTTATCCAAATTCGCCTGAAACATGGCAATTTTTTGAATGGTACCTTCTTTCAACATTTGATGGAAGCGTTTTTCATGGCGCGGTAAATCTTCTTTGCTTAACTTTTCCAGCATTTCTTCAAATTCAGGTGCAGACTGTAGGCTAGCATCAAGTTCGCGGGTTTCTTGCGGATAACTGGCTTTATATTCCTGCATTTTTCCAACAATTTTCTCACTGAGTCGAAGCATCTTTTGCATTTCATTATTCAGCTGCTGATTAATCCATTTCACCATGACACTTCGATGCGTATCCATATTGTTCACAGTTAATGTCACACCTGATAAAGCGAGCGGCTGCATATCGACTAATAATGGAAACGTAAAAGCTCTCTCCGCGTCTGCTAAGCTGAGTAATACCGTTTCATTGACAACTAATAAGCTATTATCTGATTCTATCTGTGCCGATAATTTACCCCACACTTGATTCAAATCAATCAGCTTGTTATCCTGCTGAATGATGGCCTGATGAGCTGCATCTAACTGTCGCTGCAAGTGTTTTAAAATATCCGATCCTTGTTCAATTTGCTGCTTTTCATCCAGCAAGGCATCTATTTTAAGACTAATACTTTGCCAATCAATCTCTTCATACTGTTCTATATGCAACAAATCACGCGCTTGGTCACGTAATTGCGTTAGAAAACTCAAGCGCTGATTCAACTCGGATAATAAAGCCAAACAATTACTGCCTTCTTGCTGTATCGCTTCAAGGCTTGCTTTTAATGCACTGATTTTTGCTTTATTGGTCCAACCTAATATAAAATTCGACCTATCATTCATACGATGACGGTCATCTTTTTCATGACGTGATTGACTGCTTTTTATTTGTCCCTGCTGTGTAATTGCTTTACCTTGCCGACTGAAATCCTGCATATTTTCTGCACAATAATAATCAAATCGCTCGGTAATTTGTTTATTCAACCACTCATAAAATCGACTATCGGTTTTAATGCGCAATTTATGAGTAAGTGATTGTGCATCAGGGTTCTCAACCCTCCCTATAGATTCATCTTTAACTCTAAAATAAACCAATCGCCCTTTTAAATGGGTTTTTTCCACATAATGCGCCACTTTTTGATAATGCTCTTCTGCAACCAGTAGACTTAAACCAAAGCCGTGCATTACTCGCTCTATCACGCCTTCCCATGCAAGCTCAGCTTCATCTACCTTCAGTAACTCCCCAATAAAAGGTAATTCTTCCGCAGCAATACCAATGGTATCGGCCAATGCCTGACGAATTTGTAAATTCCGCAAAGGAATATTACTTTGCCGCGCCTGTAATGATTTTAATTCATGCTGTAACTGCTCAGATTGCTCATTAAATTGATTTCTGGCTAACGTTACATCTATTTTTTGCTGGTCAATATCATTTTGTTCCGCCTCAATCGCTGTCTGTTTAGCAGTGACTTGCTTACGATTCTCATCAAACTGCTCTACGTCTTGCGCAGACTCTAACTCTAAATGCTGACAGAACGCCAGATAACGCTGCGCATGGTGCTTTTTCTGTTGTTGTTCCGTTTCAAACCGGCGTATCGCTATGGCAATTTCATCTAAACGCTGCCCACCATTATCATCAATACTTTGCTGCAATTGGTGTTGCTGTTGGCGAGTCTCCTGTAATTCAGACTGCTGTTTTACTAATCGACGCTGTTGCTTTTCTAGCTCTAGATTACGTTTTTCTATACGCTCTTTTAATAACTCGACTTTCTGCTGGGCAAAAAAAGCATCTAACGCATCACGGCAACGGCTTTTATCTGTATTTTGTTGCGTTAATAACTGATGCTGTTGATATTTACTTAACATCGGCTGTAATAGTGCCAACTGGTCTTTGGCAATTAATACCGCTTTATGCGCGCGATTTAGATTATCAAATTCCTGACAGATAGAAACAATACGCGCTTGCACGGGTGTTTCTTCCAGCATATGTAAGCGTACAAAATCGGTTAAATTACCCACCGCTTTCATGGAAACAGTTTGATATAACAACTCTAAGGCTTGTTCACTTTCTATACCTAAAAGACGACGAAATTCAGCCGAATATTCTTTAAATGAATCCAGAACCTGTATCGATTGACGACGTTTTAAGCGTTTTTTAAGATCTAAAATATCCGAACCAAACTGGGAAAAATGCTCGTCTATACTTAACGCGCCCTGACTTATGACATAAAAACGTGCAGGCTGATTCTGATCTTCTTTACACCAAAAAACCTGCGCTAAGGTCACATAGCTATCGTAAGCCGCATTATAAAAACAACCCAATAACACACTATAATTATCCTTATCACGTAAGGCGACTTGTTTTGCCGATAATAATTCAGCATCTTTTTCGCTTTTATAATGTCCGCGTACATAGGAGGTCAAATTCCGCTCTTTACCCTCTGCACCAGCTGCTTTGTTATAAGTAATCTTTTGGCTAGGCACTAATAGCGTGGTTAGCGCATCAACCACGGTTGATTTTCCTGAGCCAATATCCCCCGTTAATAAAGCATTTTCGCCTTTAGGGGCAATATGCCAAATATGCTGATCAAAGGTTCCCCAATTGAAAAGTTCAAAACGGTGTAATCGAAAGCCAGCCAGGTTTTTTTCTGTCATAAATCTATCTTTATTCTACTGCGGCATCAGCATAAGCCTGATACACGGTTAATTTTTCATTAAAATCAGCGACCCAATCTGCATCGACTAAGGCGCTAATAATACGCTGCACTTCCAAACTTTCATTATCATTTTTAAGTTTACGTAAAAAACCCAAATCTAAGACTTTATTAATCGTGGCATTAATCGTCGCGGCGGTTTGTGCTTCATTACTTTTATCAGGCATAAAAACCAACATTGAGTTAATGATATCTTGCCGTGCAACAATTACCCGCGTATTCGCTCCTGACTTATCCGCCTCAGCCATTTTCTTACGCAATAAAACACACAGTAAACTCATCGAATAACTCAAAGGGCGACGGGACATTAATCGAGGTAAACTCTGCTCTTCATCCTCTGTTACTTTTTGCACCAACCAAGCATAGCCTTCATTATCATCTAGCGCTAAACTAAGCCCTAATACTTTTAGGTAATCAGAAATAGCCGCTTGTTGATTGACACAATCATTCCATAAAGCCGGTTGTTGATTACGAAACAAAATACCTTTCAGTAAATGAATCACCACCGCTGAAATACCTGTTTCTTGTGTTTCCTGTGGTGTTTGTTGTTCAGTCATTATTTTTTCCTATCCATCTGTCTCATCGCGTAAAAATCACACTCGGCATAGTTACCATTTTCGTTAGTCCCTCACTATTGTGCCACAACATACTGACCTCTTTTTCCTCGTCAATTAAAGCATTAGCATTATCCTGACAAGCAAGGTTCATATAAGCAATTAATTCACTCATGCCTTTTTCTAAAGGATATAGCTGACATAAATCAAATAAGCTAATTTGAGTGTGCTCTTGTAAAGCTTTATGAATCCTAGTTTGTAATAGATCAACATCCACATAATGCTGGGTATACAGTAATTCACTATCAAATTGCGCACGCCCTTGGGTCAATTTTTTATTCTTAATAACCGTACGTCCAGACGGTCTAAATAAAGTACGTGAAAGAATCAAATTGATATCTGCCTTGGTATCATCCAAGTACATAAAATCTTTCTCTTTTGGCGCTTGTTGCCGAATACCGACTGCCGTTTTTTCAATTTCATGAATAATCGACATAATGCGCTTATTTTCTAACCACACTTGATCATCTAAATAACGCCGTAATTGCTCAACTAAACTGGAGCTTGTACGCTGTGCTTTTTCACCTGCTTCTAATAAATGATATTTCATGCGTGGTAATAGTTCGTCAGGCTCACAGCTTTGCACTTCCTCTAAGGCCAACACTTTTTGAATCAAGCTATTAAATTCTTCTTGTTTCGTAGGTGACATCAGCAAGCCCCAAAAAGCCTGAAAACTTTTTCCTTGGTCAGAATCGGCTATTTCATCTTGCTCGCCAAAAATATCATCCAGTAAATCCCCTTTATGTTTATTACTGGTGGCTATTTTTTCTCGCGTACTACGATCCAGTTGACGAAAATTTTCCTCAACCTGCCTAAAATCCATTAATAAACTACGTGCGGTTTCTTCTAATTGATAAAATCGCTCCTTCACTTGGCGAGGATCATAACTGACTACCTCACCTTGCTTTAGGCGCAGAATTTCAGCATCAATGTCCGCTTTTTGCGCCTCTAGTTCTATAATTCGCTGCTGCGGGTCAGTTTGTGTGGTTTTTAAAATTCCTTCTAATAACTCAAAAACCGTTAATAAACGTGACTCTGTACCAATAAACTGTTTTTGCTCTAAACTGCGCAACCATTCAATCGCCTTTTCACTCGCAGGGGTTAAATCAAATTCAGGCTCATCACTATTTTCTGCATAATATTTACGCAAAAAAGCATTCTCAGCATGTGCCCAATCCGTTAAATACGCTTTTGCTGTTTTTGGATATTTATTTTTATGTACTTGGCGCAAGTGAAACAAAGTATCTTCCAACTTTTCTGTTAGCTCCCCTTGCTTTAAAGAACGGCTATTCGGCTGAATAAACATTCGATAAAAAAAGCTAAGCATCAAAGGGGCATTATCGGCACAAAGCAATCGCCAAGTAGGGTGCTGGCGCAATGCAAGCAATTCATCATGTTCCATAATTTAACGCGGTTGTCCAAATCAATTAAGCTATTATCGCTGTTTATTTTATACTCACAAACTGTTTCTGCATTGCTTGAATAAAATTATCTAATTCTGCTTGCGGCAGTTGATTAATCCCTGCTGCAGCTTTACGTCCCCCTCCTGATGGAAATTGACTGGCTAAACTATCCGCGCCTGTTTTTCTATTTAGTGGGGCTCGAATACTAACCAAGTAGTTTTCTGGATTGGTTTTGCTAATAATGGCATGGGCTTTATTCGGGTAGCGATTCGCCAATTCATTGCCCCAAACGCCACTCACTCGCCTAGCCCATTTTTCATTGGGTAATTCAATCACTGTTATATCTTGATTATCATAGAGGGCAGAAATTCCTTCAGCCTGTGCCATATCCTCAGTATAGCCTACAGCTAAGCGATTAAAAGTAACCATGTCTTGAGCAATAAAATCAAACGGGGTATCAAAATTTTGTAATCGCTGATATAAATCAGCGGGATGAAAAAATAAATCTTCCACACTCGCGCCATAGCCGTTGTAATTTAAATAGGTTCCCAGTTGTTGCATTTGCAAAATTTCATCCGCAGTATAAGCAGCCGATTGAGCCAATGCCTCAGCGGTGGCCATTAAATTATCACCAAATGCGGCAGTAATCGCCCACGCCTGATATTTTCCTTGTAATTGTTGATTAACAATCAGTCCTGTGCAAGTATTACTGGATAAATCAAAGTCGGTTGTTAGCTTTGGGTGCAGTTTTATTTCTCCCGTTTTATGATGGTCAATATAATTAATGTTTGCACCTTGCTCGAGCAATCGCTTTACATCCGCTACATTTTTTTCATAGGAAATATCCAGTACCGTAATATGCTTTCCCGCGCCATCAGGAATCTTTCTTAGTAAATTAATATCCCGCTTGATGCCGGTAATCAGCTCTGAATTCTGTGGATTATCGCGCCGAAATTGTAACAAAGCACATAAACCGTCTGCATCGCCATTAAACACATCTATAAATTGTAAACTCATTGAATAATTTTCTTCATTTGTAAATAATCCACTACCTTATCCGCACACGCTTCAATACTAAGTTCTACCGTATTGATGCTTAATGCAGGATTTTCTGGCACTTCATACTCTGAATCAATGCCTGTGAAATTTTTAATTTCTCCCAAGCGCGCTTTTTTATACAAGCCTTTAGGATCACGTTTTTCACATGTGTCTAATGTAGTATCCATATACACTTCAATCCATTCATCCGCTTGTACTAGCTCTTTTACAATTTCCCTATCTTGCTTAAAGGGCGAGATAAAAGCCGTCATCACCAATAACCCCGCATCGACCATTAACTTGGATAACTCACCAATACGACGAATATTTTCGATACGATCCTCATCAGAAAAGCCCAAATCTTTATTCAAACCGTGGCGTACATTATCCCCATCTAATAAGTAGGTATGATAACCCAATGCAAATAATTTCTGCTCAACCGCACTTGCTATAGTCGATTTACCTGAGCCACTTAAACCTGTAAACCAAAGTATGCACGATTGTTGTTGTTTATGCTCTGCTCTATCAGCCTTAGTCACTGGATGAGCATGCCATATAATATTTTCATCAATCATATTTCATATTTCATATTGTTAAAGTTAATTCACTACCATACACTTTTGAGTAAGGGGGATATTAACCAAACAGACTCTAAAAAAAATTGGGAAGGAAGGAACTAAGCTAATACCACAGGAAAAATTCACATGAAAAACTCATAATATCAATAACTTAAGATGGTATTGTGTTTTGATAATTTCATCGCATAACTTGAGCCTTAGTAAAATTAGGCTGCTATTTATAAATAAATGGCTCTATTTGGGTTTTAAGGACTTTTTGTTAAAATGGCTAAATGGAAAAGAACTTATTAACAATTAAGAAATTAATCAGCGAAGAGCAGTGCTATGAAGCTGTTAGAGAGCTACGCTGGCAA
>Ga0105349_10000602_pt1 | contig 14372 bp, 8 predicted proteins | sample EN1Hudseemescosm_FD_83661 | JGI IMG/M metagenome (GOLD analysis project Ga0105349, IMG submission 83661) | Methane-oxidizing microbial communities from mesocosms in the Hudson Canyon - EN1B Hudson Canyon | ecosystem: Environmental > Aquatic > Marine > Cold seeps | place: Hudson Canyon...
CAGAAAACACCTTTCTACGTTGTTCAGTCACAGAAGTCACCAAATAAATTTGGTTGTTTCCAGAAAACCGCCCCTTCCGTAAATTTCTAGCATGTGGCATTCCTACTCCCCCTACAAAAAACACCCGTACGTAGGAGCGGTCTTCAGCCGCGAACCGTTACGCCAAAATCGCGGCTGAAGACCGCTCCTACAAAAACAGTGCCATCTTGAAATCTGTTATAATTTCCCTTACACACCTACAATAAAATGTGCCTTGTATGGACTTATCAAGCCAAAATTTAAATAAAACCACGCACCTATCAGCCAGCTTGCTAATAAGACTATTATCTGTTCCATTTCTAGTCTATATTACACAACAGTTACTCAACTTCCCCACATTTAAACTAGAGTTAATAATTGCGATTACACTCTATGCAATCGCCTTAAGTTATTGGTCAAAATTATGGATGATTATATTACCTGCCCTGCTTCCTGTGTTAGACCTAACACCTTGGTCTGGTCGCATACTTGTCACGGAATTCGATTTTTTTATATTCAGTAGTATAACAATTTCACTCGCATTTAATCGTTTAGATTTTACGTTTTTCAAAACTGTAGGCTCCATTAAGTGGTTAATATTGCTACTAACCATTAGTTACAGCATCAGCACCCTAATCGGCTATTTCTCTCTCAAAGAAATACACTCAACAGACTTTCACCTCTACCTAACTGAATACAATAGCTTACGAGTTGCCAAAGGTTTCTTTGCTGCTCTATGTTTTTTACCTATTTTGGCTTACGAAAAAAAGCAAGGGACACCCATAGCTAAAATACTGAGTATAGGAATCATTATAGGGTTTGTTCTAGCTATTATTTCAATTATTTGGGAGCGCTTAGTATTTCCTGGTTTTTTTGATTTTTCAAATACCTATCGTATTTCTGGCTTATTTTCTGGCTTGTTACTAGGTGGAACGATGTTAGATGGATATTTACTTCTTGCCTTTCCTTTTTTCTTTATTTTGTTCTATAGCTTTAATAAACCTTGGGTAAATTTACTCGGTATCATAATTTTTACATTTGGCCTCTACTGCATTCTAGTCACATTTACACGAACTAATTATTTAGCCGTTTCCGCATCTATTTTAATCTTGGCTTTTGGTACTAAAATTATTCACCACAAATCATCAAAACACCCCCGATTCTCATATCTTATATTTCCAATAATTGCTCTATTAATTGCTTTTAGTATTTTTAAAGGCGGCTATATTATGAATAGGTTCTCAACAACTTTAAATAGTTTTGATCATCGCCTTGATCACTGGTCAAAAGCTAACCAGCTTAAGCATAATGGAATAACAGCATTTTTACTTGGTAATGGTAAAGGTAGTTACCCTAACACTTATATAAATAATGACGACTCTGGGCTAACAATGGCTCGATTTTGGTTGCAAGAAGAAAGAACCAAAGATAGAGGAATCATAAAGTTTATCCGTTTAAGTCCAAGTGATAAAAATGGCACTTTAAATATAATTCAACGGATCACTATTAACCAATCTGGAATTTATAAAGTTAATATTACGCTACGCAACACATCAAAAAAACCACAAAAATTACTTGTTGAGTTTTGTAAAAAAAATATTTTAAAATTTAAAGGGGAATGTCAATGGCAAGGCTTTACACCTCCAAATAATACACAGAACTGGCAAACTATCACAAAGAACTTATCCTCTGATGGTTTTACTAAAGGAATATTAAGCGCTGTAACCCCTATTGACATCAATATACTCAACCGCGGACTTAAAAATAGACTGGATATTGCTCAAGTAGAAATTATCGCCCCAGATGGCTCACAGGTTCTAAAAAACACACAATTTAAAAATAATTTCGACCATTGGTTTTTTTCTAGCGGAAACCATATGGCTTGGCATATTAAAAATCTCTGGGTATCTTCTTTCTTCGAAGGTGGGCTAATTGAACTAGCATTAATAACTATTTTATTAATAGCCCTAAGTATTCGCCTATATAAACAATTACGCGAAGGTAATTACTACGCACTTGCGATTCTTGCGTCTATCAGTGGCATGATGATCGTCGGGCTATTCGGCAGTATTTTTGATGAACCTCGCATCAGTTGGCTCTTTTTTTTAATAACTTGGCTAACAATTCTCAAACCAGAAACAGCAACAAAGCCCGAAAGAACCAAAAACGCTTGGCTATATACTCTTATAGGTACTGGAGTTGTTTCCAGTATTGTTTTAGGTGCAGGCTTATATACTATTGATAAACTAGACTACACAGTAACAGATGTTAGCAGCAAATTTGTAGAAAAAGCCGCCAAAAAACTAGACATACAAATAGGGGGAAAATACCAAGCTAAACTTCACTTTCCTCCGATTAAACAGTGGCGTGGTCAAGGAGCAAGTCCTTTATATAGCAAAATCACTACTCACTATGATTTATTAGATAAACCTCTCCCGATACCTAGTAATACTGAAGAAACAAAGCTCACGCGTCTGATACAAGTCAACAACACCAAACAATTACTTCAAGCTTTGCACGCTGCTGAGCCAGGTGATGGTATTGAACTACAAATAGGCGTGTACTCAATCCCTCATAATGTTCATATAAATAAAAACGCCACAACTTATCGCCCTATCATCCTATACGCCAAGGAACTAGGTAATGTTCTAATAGAATTTAATGCAATGGAAGGCTTTGTCATCAACGCTTCTAACTGGACATTACAAAACTTAATGATTAAAGGGGACTGCAAAGATCATAACAGCTGTGATCACGGAATTCACATTATAGGCAAGGGGGATGGCACCATTATACGAAATAACATTATTTACGATGTTAACTCAGGCATAAAAGGTAATGGTAGCCCACAAAAAGATAGTCCTACTATCTATCCAGACAATGTATTGATAGAAAAGAATACTTTTACCAATACAGCACCTCGCAATACAGCCTATTCTGTCACTACAATTGATGTTGTCGGCGGCAATAATTGGCGTATTAGAGCTAATTTAATCAGTGATTTCATTAAATTACATAGCGATAAAACCTCCTACGCAGCATTCCTAAAAGGCTACGGTAAAAAAGGTATTATCGAAGAAAACCTAGTTATCTGTAATATGAATCTTTACAAAGAAGGCCATACTCAACTGGGCTTATCCTTAGGCGGCGGTGGAACAGGCAGCCAATTTTGTTTCGATAAGAAATGTGAATATGAACATGTACAAGGCACTATACAAAACAATATTATAATGAACTGCAATGACGTAGGAATTTATATCAATAAAGGCAAAGACAGCAAAATAATTAACAACACCCTCTACAATACTGCTGGAATAGATGTACGCTTTCCAGAATCTAGTGCACTAGTCATCAATAACATAGTGAATGGCCAGATACAAACTCGAAACAAAGCAAGTTTAATTAAAAAAAATAATTTAGAAACAGATACTAGAGAAGATTTCTACCAATGGTTTAAAAACCCCGATACGGCCAACTTTTCATTATTAGAAGACAGTGAATTACCATTACCTCTATTCACAAGTTTAACTAGCAGAGATTATTGCTCACCAGTAGAGCGCAATAAAGCGCGTTATATTGGATCTACCAGTACCCATTCAGATACTGAGTGCTTAAATATTTTAAATAACAACCTCCCCATTCTCCTAACTCAATTTAACGAACAGGCCCAACAAAAGATCAAAGCGCAACAGGCTGAAGACCAGTTCTATTTACGAGAAAAAAAATTAAAGCAAGAAATAACCGTATGCAAAAAACGTTGTGAATATAATGATTTAAAGACTGCTTTAAAAGCAATAAAAACCAATGGCACTATATATATACAAGATGGTGTATATGAAATCTGTGGCTATATTAGGCGCTCAGTCAAAATTATAGGAAAACCTTTTCATACACTTTCAGCTCATCTAACTCGAAAAAGCTGTGATAATAAAGCTGCACTTGTTATTAATGCGCCCAGTGTCACCCTAGAAAACCTTGAAATATCAAGAATTAGAGTAAAAGATAATAACGGTGCCTGTCTAAGGGTAGAAGGAAAAACAAAAAATTTAATAATTAAAAATATTAATTGCCACGACAGTCAGGCGGGCTTAATTAGTAACACTCAAACAGGAAACATCCTCCTAAAAGATTCGCTATTTGAGCGTAATGGCTTCAACAATGGCGGCATCCATAATGTAAGTATCAACTCTCAAGGACAAATAAATATCATCAATACAAAAATCCTGTCAACTCGAGAAAAAGGTCATTCGCTACAAATCAATGCCCCCAAAATGCTTATCGACAACAGTATTATTGCTGCGTTAGACGGCCCCAACTCACGCGCTATCGACAACCTAATCGGTGGGGAGCTAACCATCAGAAACAGCACTATCCAACAAAGTCGTCATTCAGATAATAACGAAATGATAGGTTTTGCGCTAGGCCATGAAAGCACACTATTAAATAAACAAAGTATTACCCTAAAAAATAACTGGCTTATTTTTGATAGACCAACAAACTTTTTATCATACATAACACGAAAAACTAACCGTCTATTAAAATCGAACTCAGTAACTCACCTAAAACTATTTGCGAATACAATGGTAGGTATGGACAGTTTAGGTTCAAACAATGTGACTCAAGAAAACAACCAGAACTTTAAAAGTCGAGAAGCTGCTGAATTAGCTGATTATGACGGGCGGTTATTATCAGTACCTATTTTGTTGTCGGCACAATAAATAACATGCGACAGACCTCTCCAGAGGCTCAGTGCCATACATCGCAGTCAGCTATATGCGTAGGAATACAGATCGTTCATACAGGTTCGGGGTAGGCTGTCGAAATTAGCTGTGTTATACGTACTTTATTTTACTGGTTTATCGATAGCTCAGTTCATAGGATGTGCCGACGCAGGAGGCGCATCAGGCTATTGATGATGCGCTTCGTTCCTCAGCACATCCTATAGGGGTGTTTTATCCACACTGTGTGTAATATTAAGGAACTTAATTTAAATCACATGGGCATCATAAATATTCTGTGGGAGCGACTTTAGTCGCGATATCGTGGTTAAAGCCACTCCCACAGAATGGAGATTTGCAGATTATTTACCCCTCATTCCTAAGTTAATAGTGACTCATCTTGCATAATTGCCAATGCCAACAAATCAACTAACTGACTTGACCTACATTCACGCGAATGAGTGCTAATAAACTCATCGGAAGAAATATCGCTATTCCCAGCACGTATTTGACATAAAAACACTGATAACTGTACCGTGATTTCGTGTTTATTAGTTAAGTCAACAATATTACTTAGATTGCTATGGTTTAATAAATCAGCCGTATCGCCTTTAATATCAGTCATTGCAAACACAGGCCTTTTTGCCCGCAAATATTCATAAGCCTTCGCAGGGATTTGATGGTTACAATTAGCAGCTTGAAATAATAACAAACCATCAGCAAGTAACATTTCCACCAAAGCCTCCTGATAAGGAATACTAGGTGCTAAACAAACAATATCCTCGATCCCTTCAGCGTTGATAATAGACAGGTAAAAATCATCATGTCCTGTTGCCCTTAAAATAATCTGACAATTATTATGGCTCAACACGCCCTGCACTTTCAAAGCCGCCACTGCTTTAAAAAAAGCAGAAGGATCACGCTCCGATGGATATAACAATCCACTATGCACTAAAAACAACTTACTGCTATCTTTAGCCTGTTTCCCTTGTTTATACTCAATACTATTTGCGGCTTTAATAAAATTTTCTTCATCATAGCCATTAGCAATTAATATCCATTTAGAAACAGGCAACCCAGGGTAACGCCTACGATATAAAGCAACGGCGCTCGGTGTTGTTAATACAGCATAATGGCAATACTTCACCACTTTTTTTTCTATAGCCTGATACAGCTTACGTTTTAAACCAGGCGCAGGATGCACTTCATCCCACATAGGATCTCTAAAATCAGCAATCCAAGGAATACCCGATAATCGATGTAACAAATAAGCGATTAAATGCGCACTAGCAATAGGATAAGTAGACCAAATTACTTTAGGCTTACTTTTCTTTATGATCAACAAACCCGAACAAACACCCGAAAAACACCAACTCACCCAACGATCAGGCAAAGCCATAGTCAGCATATACTTCCCCTTAATCGACAAATGTTTAGCTGTATCTAAGGCAAAAGCACGTTTAACCTTAACTGCAGCAGGGATCTCATCAACCTGACCCACACATTGATTCTCATAAGCTCGGACATCAGCGCTTAAAACATGCGCTTGCCACCCATGATCCAATAAATACCGAGAAAATTTCAGGGTTCGTTGTACACCACTACTGACTCTAGCTGGTGGATAATGAAAAGCCACCATCAATATTTTTTTCACTACTGAATACCGCTATACACTGCAGCCATACGCATCATAAATCTTTCAGGTGTCCTATCCCAAGGTGTAGCACGTGCTAACTGCCATTGATCAGTTTTTTTATCAGATACTCCCCAGAGTGTAGACACCGCCGCCTCATAACCACTTTGCTTAACCATATCAACTTGCTCAGGTAAATAATCCTGTCCAGGCTTACCATTTGGATAAGCAAAATAACGGATAGGCTTACCCAAAATACCCTCTAAAATCAATTTGTTCTGAGCTATTTCATGATTAGCTTGTTCAGCATTTAATGTTGCCAAAATAGGGTGGCTCAAAGTATGCCCGCCCACCTCCATACCAGACTCACTCAATTGTTTTAATTGTGCGGCTGTCAGCATAAGGTCACTAGGTAATGCCGCCGCTAAATTCGCAATATAATCCACACAAGCCTGTCTCTCGTTCACCTCTAAATGTTTCACCTTAGCTACAATTTCAGAAGCTACCGATGACTTATTTTGTACCGTTTCAATATCATAAACACCTAACTGTAACGCACTTAAATCCAAACTAACTTGAGACAGATGGCGAATCGTTTCGATAATTCGATCATTCCACATAATGCCACCATCTAAATAATCAGAAGCAATAAAAAAAGTTGCTGGTAACTGATTAGCCGATAAAATAGGCACCGCATTTAATAAATTATCAGCGTAGCCATCATCAAAAGTAATGCATACGGCTCTAGGAGGTAAGCTCCCTGCATTTAACGCTTGAATGCCATCATGCAAAGACAGCACATTAAAGTGTTTTTTTAGTAACGCCATCTGCCAAGTAAAAATAGCCTTATCCACTTCACTTGGGTTCATGGGATCAAATTCATTTAACACTCGATGATAAATTAAAATGAATAATTTTTTTTGCCCCGTACCACACGAGGCAACGGTACAAATATTTTTTAAAGCAGATAAGCAAAAGCTCATGTTCCTCAACTCCGAATTGTTGCCGCATTACTAGTGATCACAAGATTTATATTTAATAGTGTCCATTCAGTCACCCAAAATAATCTTTTTTTACTTCAGTCACAAATAAACACCCAATACTTTAAAGAATTTTACATTAAAATATGACATAATTTACTAAAATAATTGTTTTAGTAACTTTAGTACTCTCGGGCAACCTACATGCATAACACCGTTCTTGTTCTTGATGGCAATGAGTTTTCAACCTTATCCATAGTCAGGTCACTTGGCAGACAAAACTTAACCGTCACTGTGGGTGCAGAAGTTGAACTCACAAACCCTATCAGCCAATACTCAAAACATACTAACAACCTCTATAAATACCCCGACCCACTGACAGAAGCTGATCGCTTTATTACTCATATTACTGAATACCTAAGTAATAACAACTTTGACCTACTAATTCCCGTCACCGAAAAAACCACACTCATACTGGCACAGTACCGTGAGCAGATAGAACAATATACTCGCCTAGCTTTACCAGACTACAAAACACTACAACTCGTCAGCAATAAAGATCAAACCTTTAAAATAGCGCACGAAGAAGGCATCCCAATTCCTCAAGGGGTTATTGCCACACAAGCAACTGACCTAAAAGATCTTGCGCAAAAACTCACCTACCCAATTGTAATAAAACCCAGTCAATCAGTCGCCAACTCAAATAAGGATACCCGGGTCAAATTAACCGTACAGTATGCATTTAATTCCTCAGAACTCATTAAAAAGAGCCAAGATATACTGCAACACACACCAGTAATTTTACAAGAATACTTTCGAGGTGATGGAGTCGGTGTGGAAATACTCGCTAATCATGGCGATATTATCATGGCCTTTCAACATAAACGCCTGCATGAACTCCCACTTACAGGCGGTGGTAGCTGCTTAAGAGAAAGTGTCACCGTAAACCCACAACTGCTCGAATACGCAACACGGCTGATTAAACGACTTAATTGGCATGGCGTAGCAATGATAGAGTTTAAATATAACAACACAACACAACAAAGCTGCTTAATGGAAATAAACGGCCGTTTCTGGGGATCATTACCCTTAGCCATTTCCGCAGGGGCAGATTTCCCCTACCATCTGTATCGTATGCTTGTTCACAATGAAACAAACCCAAAGCCAAACATTAAAATTGGCAAACTAAATCGTAAATTTAAAGACGATCTCTACTGGTACATACTCGTATTATTACGCAGAGACAATAACCCTCTTATTATCTGGCCCAACTTTAGCCAAATATGCAGGGACTTAATCGTGATATTAAGTCCACAACATCGTTTTGATAGTTTTGACTACGACGACCCCAAACCTTTATTTGCTGATTTAGCACTCACTAGTCAATGGTTTATTGAACTAGCACAAGAATTTATCACTCAACGATATTGGCAAATAAAATTTAATCGTCAAAAAAAATCAGGCATGGCTATAAAAGCCCTTAAAGCTACCGAGACTATATTATTCTTATGCTATGGCAATATAAACCGTAGTGCAGCCGCGCAAAAATGCTTAGAAAAACACTTAGCCACTAATAATCATCCAGCAATTGAATCCACTGGTTTTCACATAGTCAACCAACGCCCCGCTGACCCTAACATGGTCAGTATTGCCAAAAAACAGGATGTAGACTTAAGCAATTGGTCTTCAAACACCGTAAACAAAGACATGATAGAAAGGGCTGGTATTATTTATGTCATGGAAATTGCTCACTACCTACGCCTAGCATCAGAATACCCAACAGCCAAGCACAAAACTTATTTATTAGGCAGTGTTATAAAAGACCCCAAACAAATGCCATTAGAACTTATCGACCCTTATGGAAAATCCCCAGAAACTTACGAAGAAATATTTAACTATATTAATACAGCAACAAAAGTAATTGCTACACAAAATAAATAGAAATTGAATGACTTTAGGATGTATAAATATTTATTACCTACCCTATCATCATAGTTTTAGTTAAAGCTAATTTTCTTTATCAGCAATCAAAAAAGCAAAGAACTTACAACAAGGTATGCAGTAAACAGCACTCATTCTAGCTAAAATTAACTAAATTAAAATCATTAAAATCATTAAAATCATTAAAATCATTAAAATGAAATTAATAACAAAAAAATATATTCTAGTATTTGGAATGCCTAGATCCGGAACAACATGGATAGGTAAGATATTTGATAGTCATCCTGACACTATGTATTTGCACGAACCAGATACTGAAAAAATGATCACAGAGTTGCCTCGCTTTGTTCGCCCACATGAATATCAAAAACATCTTAATTTTGCATCTGAGTATTTACTGAGTTTACCCAATAAAGCAAGTTTAAGAGTTAATGGAAAATTACCGCTATTCAGAAAAAAATATAGTTACGATATATTAAATTTATTAATAAAATTTAACATTTATCTCGCTAAACTATTAGAACAAGTAAACATAAAAATTGGTTTAATTAATTATACAAATTTCATTAAAAATAAACCTTATGTCATTGTATGGAAATCCATAGAATCTTTTGCACGTATAGGGCTATTACTAGAAGCAAAAAAAAATTTAAGTCTAGTCTATATTATTCGACATCCTTGCGGTCAAATAGCTTCAGTACTTAATGGAGAAGATAGTAACTTTTTTGTATCTAATTCATCTATAAGTGAAGATTATGGTTATTTTGAAGCACTGAATGATATTGAATTTATACAGGAAAAAAAATACAACCTAGACTCGGTGAAAGAAATGAGTCAAATCCAAAAATTAGCACTACGTTGGGCAATGATAAATGATCAAGCTATAGAAGCCATAGAAAAACATAGTGAAAGAGCTACGGTAGTACGGTATGAGGATTTTTGCATAGACCCCAAAGGACAAGCAAAAAAAATATTTAGTAAAACAAACCTTTCTTGGAATAATCAGACAGCAAATTTTTGTGAGAAAAATAAGAGCGAATCAAACTCATACTACAGTGTAGTAAAAATACCAGAAAAATCGATGAACAAATGGAAAAAACAACTTACAGAAAAAGAAGTTAATGAAATAAAACAGATTGTAATTGACTCTAAAGCCGGACAGTTATTCAAGAATTTCTTCTAAATTTCAATAATTAAACCAATAATAAGCTACTTAACTTATCGCTCGTGAGATGTATGGAAACTATGAAATTCACAATCATTATTGCCACTAGAAACCGACCTAAGCTACTAGGTCATGCCATACAATCAGTTATGGCACAAAGCTTCACAGACTTTGAAATTATTGTCGTTAATGATGGCTCAAACTCAGAGTATCAAGATGCCTATCAAGCTTTAGAAAAAAACACCGACAATAAAGTAAGCTTTATCAACCTACGCACATCACTTAATGGACACGGCCCAAGCTACTCTCGTAATATAGGCGCCCTCCACGCCCAAGGCAACTATCTATGTTTTTTAGATGATGATGACACTTGGATAGATCAAGCGCATTTAAGATTAGCGCACGACACTCTAAAAAAGACCCAAGCAGATGTGTATTTTAGTAATCAGAAAGTCTATGAACATCAAGAACTAACAGACAAAAAAATCTGGTTAGCCCCACTCGATAAACTTATCAACAAAAATACAAAACAAGCCATAAATGGTGCTTACTCAGTAACAATAGATGAACTCCTTCAGGTGGATGGTTTTTGCCACCTTAATACCACGACAGTTAGTAAGCCACTTTTCCAAACCATTAATGGCTTTAACGAAAATATCCGCTATGAAGAAGATAGACTGTTTTATTACACATTATTAGACAAAGCCGAAAAAATATTCTACAACCCTACAGAAACAGCAAGACATAATGTGCCAGATAAGATAAAAAATGATAGCGCGTCTAGCTCAACAAAAACAATAGAAAAATACTTATATCAACTTGCCTTACTCGATAAAAGCATACTTAGCCTTAAAAAGGCGAAGATAATAAAGACACTAAAAAGGCATAAAACATATACATTAAAAGCTATTAGTAGAGAACTATATCAGGAGAAAAAATATGGTTTGGCTAGGCATTATGCACTGCAAGTATTATTTAATGATTTCACACTTAAGTGGCTAGGTTTTTCACTATTACTAATAATAAAATCAGCCACATCAATAAATAAGCACTATAAGCCACATAATAATTAATTATGCTATTTAACTCATATATCTTTATTTTTGCTTTCTTACCTATTACATTTAGCATCTATTTTATCCTAGCTAAATATAAAAGTGGTGAAATGGCTATTAGCTTTCTAGTGATAGCCTCTTTATTTTTCTATGGCTGGTGGAACCCCATCTATCTTGCACTGATTATTCTATCTATCAGCGTAAATTATTTTGTCGGGGAAGCGATTGTTCGCAGCCGTACAATATCTAAAAACAGACATACGAAAGCTCTTTTTATATCAGGTTTACTATTTAATCTTGGATTATTAGCTTATTTTAAATATGCTAATTTTATAATTGAAAACTTTAATTTATTTTTTGGTTTTACATCCCAAATTAATGAAATAATTTTGCCGCTGGCGATTTCATTTTTTACCTTTCAACAAATTGCCTACCTTGTTGATACCTACAAAGGCATAACTAAAGAGTTCAAGTTTACTCACTATGTCCTCTTTGTTACTTTCTTTCCGCAACTAATCGCCGGCCCTATAGTTCACCATAAAGAAATGTTACCTCAGTTTTTAAAACTGGATAACATGAAACCTAATCTCGATAATATTGTAATAGGCGCCAATATTTTTGCCTTGGGATTATTTAAAAAAGTAGTACTCGCCGATGGAATTGCTCAATACTCAAGTCCCGTTTTTAATGCCGCCTTAACGGGTGAGCCCCTATCACTTTTTGTAGCTTGGGGTGGCGCACTTGCCTATACCTTTCAATTATATTTTGATTTCTCCGGCTACTCGGACATGGCCATTGGTATAGCACGTATGTTTGGCATACGTCTACCATTAAACTTCTTTTCACCCTATAAATCGCTGAGTATTATTGAATTCTGGAGGCGGTGGCATATCACCTTATCTCGCTTCCTAAGAGATTATGTATATTTTAGTTTAGGAGGAAACCGCAGAGGAAAAACTCGACGCTATATAAACTTATTCACCACCATGTTATTAGGGGGCTTATGGCATGGTGCTGGCTGGACATTTATTTTATGGGGCGGACTCCATGGAATGTATTTAGTCACCAACCATGCATGGCACTATATCCAGCAAAGGCTTAAATTAGAAGGACTCAACCAACTCTCCCTATGGCGAGTATTCAGCTGGTTTTTAACCTTTGTATCGGTTGTGAATGGCTGGGTTTTTTTTAGGGCTGAAAATTTTGATGCAGCACTCGTCATTTTAAGAGGCATGTATGGTTTTGATGGAGTTGCATTACCTAATGCAATAACTGCCAGACTAGGCGGCTTAAGCAGTATTATCTCTGATTTAGGAATAACTACTTTCATCGGTGGTGGCTCACAATTTATATTTACTTATTTATGGCTTGCGCTACTGATGTTTATCGCGTTTACATTACCCAATACTCAACAAATAATGGACTCCCTTCACAAGGAAGAGTCAGAGCAAGGCGACGCATTATTTAATCAAGGACTATTTCACAACACACTTAAGTTTCGTTACTCAATGGGTTGGGCATTCATCATGTCTGGGGCTCTTGTTATTGCCATTTTTGGAATGACTCGAGTATCTGAATTTTTATACTTTCAATTCTGAAACTATGCAAGTAAAACAATACAGCTATTATTTTATTTCCTTTGTAACACTGATAAGCATAATACTAGCAAGCACCAATTATATAATTGATCCATACTCATTATTTCAAACGAAACGGGTATCAGGTTTTAATGATAAAAAACCAGCGGCAGAAAATCGCACTAAATTATTTAAACCCTACAATGTTGTAAATATTAAACCAGAAACAATTATTGTAGGGAATTCTCGACCCGAAATGGGATTAAACCCACTTTCTGAATGTTGGCCTAAAGGAATGGGAACCATCTATAACCTTACATTCCCAGGCTTAGGAACATACGAACAAATTCGCGCGCTATTTCATGCTGTATCGACAGGTAATGTTAAAAATATACTACTAGGCGTTGATTTTATTGACTTCCTGCAGTCGAGAAATAACAATAACACCATTTTCTGGCCAAAACGGAACAATGAATTTCTTGACCGCCTATTGGTCGATGAACAACGACTAAGTAATGATAATTATTCGTTTGCTAAATTACAAGACTACTCCAGCTCATTATTTTCACTGAATGCACTTAGCGATAGCTTATACACACTAATGTCACAATCAGAAAATTCAACTGACCGAACATCGCTAGGCTTTAACCCTGCAAATGATTTTAAAGAAATGATTCATTACGAAGGCAGCTGGGTACTTTTTAAGCAGAAACAAGATTTATTGAAACAGATATTCTCCACAAAAAACAAATCTATCTATGACTCACAGAAATGGTCTATAGAATTTGAAGCCATAAAACGTACCATTCAATTAGCAGAAGAAAAAGGAATAAAAATAACCCTCTTCATCAACCCATATCACTATAGTTATTTAGAAGTCATTCGTAATTCTGGATATTGGAATGAATTCGAAAATTTCAAAAAAACATTAATTGAAACAGTCAATAAATATGGGAAAAACCATGTTGAAATATGGGATTTTTCAGTCTATTCAAACTATAGTGTATCGGTAATCCCTAAAAAGAATTCTCCCGAGCCACAATCTAATTGGTTTTGGGAGCCAGCCCATTATAAGGCTGAATTAGGTGAGCGTATGCTCACAGATATATTCAACACCAACTGCATAACTGAACAAAAAGAAAATGTCGGGACAAAATTGAATAATATTGATATCAACAGTTATCTAAATCAACAACAAAAGCGACGTTCTATTTTACTAAAAAAATTGAATTAAACTCTTAATTTATCATTTATACATAGTCATAAAAATATGAACCTATACGGC
>Ga0105349_10000608_pt1 | contig 14327 bp, 13 predicted proteins | sample EN1Hudseemescosm_FD_83661 | JGI IMG/M metagenome (GOLD analysis project Ga0105349, IMG submission 83661) | Methane-oxidizing microbial communities from mesocosms in the Hudson Canyon - EN1B Hudson Canyon | ecosystem: Environmental > Aquatic > Marine > Cold seeps | place: Hudson Canyon...
AAAAAAATATATATATATAGATCATCTGCGTGTTATTAATTCGAACTTTACTGATTATTCGGATGAATCGGTTTCTTGTAATTTATACGATAAAATAAGAACCTTAATATCTAGAATATTAATCAAGTTACATTACCTAACAGCTGGGCTGCAATTTCGTTTTTTTTATAAAGAATCAGCTATTGGGCAGGAATATACGCGCCAAGGTGGAGGGCTTACTGGTAATTATCAGTGGGTACGACTCTTGGAAATTGCTAAGGTTGTTAAATATTTTAATATTAAAAGTTGTTGTGAGTTTGGTTCTGGTGGTTCAACGGTACTTTTCTCAAATTTGATAGAAGGTGATTTTCATACTTTTGATGAGTCTGAAAAGTGGTTGTATAAAACGAAATCATGCATACCTAACCAAGATAATGTTGTATTCAATAGGTGTGATCGTATAGAAAGTAAAGTCGATGATGAGTTTTGTACTCACTATAATGTTCAAAGTGATTTTTATACTAAGTATTTTGATCTTATTTATATTGATGGCCCTACATCTACTCCAAGAACGAAAGCTCAACAAGAATCATTAGAAAAGACTAACATTAGGATGCCGAATATCGACGTTGAATATTTTTTTAAAAATGGAGTTTTTCCAAAGGTTATTCTTGTTGATGGACGTAGATCCGCTGTTAGACGATTGCTTCTAAATTACTCTGATAAATATGATGCTTATCTAAGACATTATTGCGATAATAAGTATAGTCGTTATAGTCAGTTTCTATATCACACTATATTTGTTAGAAAGACTAATTAAATATAAATAATTAGCTGTTTGCACACAGTACTATGTTGGGAAGTTTATTCTATTCTAGAACTCCGATTATTTTTGTATATGCAATTTGCATTGAAAAAAACATTGAAATGACAATCCTAACCGATTTAAAAAATTAATGATTAGACAGCTAAAATCTTTGATGCGTAGTGGGTTACAATCAATTTCTAATGCGTTATTACCTCCAGTTAGTATTAACGCAGACCTTGGTTGCAAAATACTCGGTGAAGATGGTCATTATTTTGTTGGCTATTATGATATAGATCCGGTTAGCGAATCTGGCGATGAAGTGCTGTGCCATCGTGTTTCCACAAACTATACTCATCAATCAGAACCTGATGTAGGTGATTTGGGGTTACTTTCAATAAGCACAGGCAAATTTTCTAAGTTCGCTGAAACAAATGCATTGAACTGGCAATTGGGTAGTCGCGTCAGATGGTTAACGAATGAGACGGTTATTTATAATGATGTGGTTGACGGGCAACAATGTTCAATTGCGTACAACATAAAACAAAATAAAATCGAAAAGTATTACAAACGTCCTTTTTGGGCTCTCTCACCCAACAAAGAGATTGGTGCAAGCCTTAATTTTGCACGTATTCGCGAAAAAAGACCTGGTTATGGTTATGCAGGTAAGAGTCCAGACGGTCATGATGAAGTGCTAACTTTATTTAGTATTGAGAATGATGATATTTTATTTCAAATTGATTTGGGTGCTATATTGGAGAAGGTGGGGTTTACATGTCCACCGAATGTTGATCCATATTTGAATCATGTTACCTGGTCTACATGTTCCACAAAGTTTCTTACCTTGTTTCATTTTGATGATCCTGTTTCATTAAAACGGTCAATCTATCCCGTATTAATTGACTGTTCAGACTATAGTGTTTCACTTTTTTATGATGAGGGAATATTCAGCCATCATGTCTGGGTGGATGATAAAAGTTTGATAGGCTTCGTTGAGCAGGATGGCAAAAGAGGATTCGCTCTTTGGACTCATGATCAAGGCTGGGAAAAAATGGGAGAGAATATGCCCCATCTAGATGGGCATCCCTCTCTGGTACCGGGTTATAGTGACGCAATCGTTGTCGATAGCTATCCTGATCGATTGGGGCGAATGTCCCTTTATACGGGTTCTACACAAACCAATGTAAAACTTAACAAGCTGGCAACCATTATGAGTTCAAAAAATTATACTGGACCACTCAGATGTGATTTACATCCCCGTGTTTCAAGAAAGAATAAAGATATTATATGCGACATGCCCTTTAAGGATGGAAGAAGGGTGTTGGTTGTAGAAGGTGCTTTTCATGAAAAATAGTTTTCAGTTTTTAATGATGATCTTATCAATTCGTTTTTTGCAAATGTTGTACGTTTCTAAAGCGGTATTAAAAGGTGAAATATCCTACTATCCATCCGGAGTGAAAAATCTGGAGGCACAATATTCAAAATCTATTAACACTAAACACAGTATTATGTTTTCAAATGCAACCAGTGCGATTGAAGCGGCACTTTTTGCGGCAGGAGTAGGAAAAGATGATGTTGTTGGCACCACGGCTTTTGTTATTCCCAGTTCATATTGTTCGGCAAATTGTTTGGGGGCTAAAATTGCTTTTTATGATATTAATGCAAGTACCCTTAATCTAGATATTGATCAGCTAAAAAATGATACGAAGACAAAATTAAAAGCACTCATTGTCACGCACTTTTATGGCAATCCATGCGATATGGAAGACATAATGGATTGGGCAAAGGAGCACAATGTTTTTGTCATAGAGGATTGTTCTCATGCGCATGGTGCTAGTTTCAAAGGAAAGCCTTTGGGTGGTTGGGGGCATGCAGGTGTATTTAGTTTACAGGGTGCTAAGGCAGTAGCAGCAGGTGAAGGTGGAATAGCAGTGACTAATGACACGAAGCTTGCATTAACTATGGCTGCCTATGGGCATCAGGAAAGTTACAAGAAGTTTAAAATTGGCGATGAGAAGTCATTGGCTGATTTACCGCCGTTTGGCTATGGTCGTAAAATGAGAGCCCATCCGTTAGGCGCAATTTTGGCTAATGTGGATTTACAATTTCTTTCCTTTAAAAACAGAATATACGCCAGTTGGGTAAAAGAGCTAAGTAATCTGTCAGTCAAGCTGGGTACATTTGCATTACCAGCAGTTAATGAGAACGGCAATCAGGCGGGATATTGTCAGGGGATTCCTGTTATTTTTGCTAATAAATTAATGGCAGATGAATTTGTTAATAGTTCCAGCGCAGGAAGAATAAATTGTTTCAGGCGCAGCTATCAGGATTCTATTCAATATTATTCTGATTCAGGTAACAATATAGTGCTTGAGAAGCTATCTACGAGTATTGAATCTTTTGACACGGTTGTTTTCATACCGTTCTACCAGTTTATCTTACCCTTTCGCTGGTCCAAATTATTAAAAATACTTAACAATATGAGAACGTCTAAGGATCAAGATGACTGACAATGAACATATCTATGACGTTTGTATTGTTGGGAGTGGACCTGCGGGGGCATTTGCCGCTCATGAGTTAACAAAAAAGGATCTTGATGTAGTGTTGATTGAGGCGGGTAGTGCAGACATTGATACAAGTACTAGCAATGTACTGGATGAGGAAGCTGGTCAAATAACAGGAGGCATTGATTTTGGATTTTCGCAGCAAATTGGTGGTTCTTCAAACCTATGGGCGGGTGGTCTAGCCCGATTTTATCCAGTCGATTTGGTAGAGAGAAAAGATTTTGGTTTTGAAGGTTGGCCAGTGGGTATTCATGAGTTGGATGATCTTTACAAGAGGGTTAATGAGCATATTGGCATACCTGATTCCAGTCGAGAAGCAATAGATAAAGAGCTGCTAGACCTTACAGGCTCAACCTGTCTTGAAGCTCGTGAAATGGTTATGCTAAATAATCCATATTGCACTAGCAAACTAATTAATGAAGCAAACGGAATAACGCTTTTTGAAAGATGCATGGCTTCTAAATTAAATGTTGAAAATAATGATTCAATTTCTTCTTTGGAGATTTACGATAGAGGTACTCAGGAATCACATCAAATAAAGGCAAAAAAATACATTCTCGCTGCAGGTGCATTAACAAACATAAGAATATTACTGCATAGCCTTAAAGATAGTGAAGAGAAACTGAATGGATTGTATGGCAATATTGGTCATTACTTTTCGACACATCCTAAGGCAAATGTCGGCACTGTTCGACTTGCTGAACCTCTTGATTCAAGGCATCCATTTTTGTCATACAAACGTTATTCCGAGCATGCGTCTCGATTGCAATTTGGATTAAATGAGAACCAATTATTACAGCATGACTTGTTAAATCATTGTATTCGATTTGATTCACCGTTAAACCATAGACTTAATCGATTATTTGATATGGTCAAGGCATTATTAGGTCGTGTATCGATCTTTAATAGCAGTAATGGTTTTTTGACTGACGCAATAGCTAATCTGGGTGTTTCTGTATATCGTTTTATTGACCGTATTGGTTTTGTTGGTAGTAAAGGTAATATCTTGTCTGTGCGGGCTTTTATTGATCAGTCTGCATCAATAAATAACAAGGTGAAACTGAGTGATAAGGTATCGGAGTCAGGTCTTCCTCTTGCCAGTATACACTGGGAATTTGATGAGAAAGACTGGGTGAATCTTGATAAGTTTATGATGCTATTTTCTGCTGAGATAAGATCATTGGGTGTTGGTGAGTTAATATATCGTAGACCGGTAATTGGAGAATTTACAGGTATTCATTCTCACTTTATGGGAGGTACCCGTTGTGGCACTGGCCCATCAAATTCTGTAGTCGATAAAGATTTGAAAGTACATGGTTTTGATAACTTGTATGTGTCAGGGCCGTCCGTCTTCCCAAGCTTTGGTTATTCAAATCCATTTTATACCATTGCGGCATTATCATTGCGACTTGCGGATCATATAAATTCATGTCTGGATAAAGTTGATCAAAAATGACAAGCATAATCAAAAGAATCATCGGTATTATTATTTATACGGTATTAAAAAATTTCAGTTTACGATTTTTACTGCCAAAAAAATATTCATCCTTTATTGAAGAGCTCCGTACTTATGCGTTAGTTTTGCAGGGCAGTGACATTCGATTGGGTACCTTGGTGCGAAACGGTGTGTTTGTTGCTTATCCATCTAATCTGGTTCTTGGCAAAAATATAACTATTGGTCCTTATAGTAAATTCTTTAATTATGCGAAAGTAACCATTGGTAATGAAACAGAAATAGGTGCAAGCCTCCATATTCAGACTAATGATCATGAGTGGAGTGATAAAAGCAGCCCCCTTGGGAAGCAGGGTTCCTATCTAAAAGAAGTTGCTATTGGTGATGGCGTGTTTATCGGTGCAAATGTAACAATATTAAAAGGCGTTACAATTAATGATTTATGTATTGTGGCAGCAGGTTCGGTTGTTGTTAATGATCTTGAAACGGGCTTTATTTATGGCGGTGTACCAGCTAAGAAGATCTCTAAAATTGAATAATCTTCCCCAACAACAAATTATTTCATAAAAAACGATAAATGACATATTTTTATTTTATAGCATTCTTTTTCGTCCTCGTGCTTTTTCATAATTCCATCCATGAAACTAAAGATAATGTTTATATATACTATTTTTTTGCTTGTTTTGTTGCCCTCGCTCTAGGTTTGAGGGGTAATGAGGATGAATACACAAGTGTTTTTATATTAATTCCTCCACTTGAGGAGTTCTTTTCAGGAAATCATCCAACTATTCATGGAAAAGGAATAGTTTTTTCCTTGATTGCATCCATTTTCAAAACACTGACATTAAATTCACAATCAATATTTATATTTTTTTCTGGCATCGGTGTCCTTCTACACGCGTACTTTTTCCGTAAATTTACCAAGTATTATTTCCTGGCTTTTCTATTGTATATGAGTCATGAACTTTGTTTTAAAGAATGGGTAGGTCTAAGAATGGGAATGGCCAGCGCATTGTTGTTACCCATGATTTATTATTTAAAACAAGAGAAAAAAATACACTTTTTTATCCTGATGATAGTCGCAACGCTGATACAGTATGTTGCTATTCTTTCAGTGTTTCTGATTTTTATGAACAAAAGACTTAACCCTGCATTACTTTGGGCCGGGTTGATTATTGCTATCGTAAGTGTGAAATTGCATGTTGTTTATAACGCTGTATGGTTTTTACAAGGTGCGGATCTGCTACCAAATATTGTGGTCAATTATCTTCGTACAGAATCCTATGTTTATGATGCAGGAATTATGCATGTTAAAACAATTCAACAGCTAATTACGGTTTCAGTTTTAATTATTTTATTTGGGTATAAGAAAAAACTGGTGTCTGGATATTATCATTTGCTTTTTAATGCTTATTATTTAGGAACTTTATTTTTAGTCTTGTTTTCTGAACTAGCCTTATTTGCATTTCGATTTAATGGTCATTTTTATTCTGTAGAACCAATTTTAATAACGTATATTATAGTATCGTTTCGAGAGCGGAGGTTTGTAGCAAATGTAATCGCTTCAGCGGCTTTATTGGTGGCTTATTTAAATTATGTGGTTTTAGAAAGAGTATCACCTTATGATTTCTTGGTGAATAGTCCATTATAATAACCAAAGCGATTATCATGGATTATTTATGAAAGTTTATTATATTTCTCCCTCAGTTATACCTTCTCGATCCGCTAACTCTATACATGTAGTGAGTATGTGTGAAGCCCTTGCGGGTTTGTCTTACGATGTTTCTTTTTTTGTTCGTTCTGAAGAGTTGGATGCTCACGCATGCAAAGAAGTTATCGAAGGTTTCTATGGTGTTTCTAATAAGAAGATTGAGGTTGTACCCTATAAAAGTACAAGAGCTAGAGGAGCTGAGCTCTCAATAGCCTTGCATGCATTTTTTCGTTTCATAAAAGATGTCTTAATGGGGGATTCCCCTCAGCATATAATATCCAGGAATCTCTATGCGGCTGTTTTATTAGGACTGCTACTCCGAAATTCTGTTGTGTATGAAACCCATGCGCCAGAAAAAGGCGTGCGAAAAAAATTGCAAAAATGGCTTTTGTCATCTAATAAAATTCAAACCGTAGTTATAAGTGAAGCCTTAAGAAAAGTAATTAGCGATATGCATTGTGTTACAAACGAACGTATCCATGTTTTTCATGATGCAGCAAGAGAAGGTCAATCGTGTATGACTATTGAGGAACGTCTTGGTGCTCAGGATAAGTTTCTCGGGATAGAGATAGATCTTCGTCAATATGAAAAGGTAGTTGGTTATTTTGGTCATCTTTACGCAGGACGTGGAATAGAGATTATTCAGGCTTTGGCATTAAAAAATCCGAACCACGCATTTATCGTCTATGGTGGCAATGAGGAAGATATTTTTGCTTTTAAAAAGAAAAATCCCAGTAAGAATCTTTATTTTATGGGCCATATCTCGCCTGAAAAGGTGCGTGAGGCTATGGCGATGATGAATATATTACTTATGCCGTACCAGAAATCTGTGTCTATTGGTCTCGATGGTATTGATACAGCACAATGGATGTCTCCAATGAAATTGTTTGAATATATGTCAGTTGGCGTACCATTTATTGCTTCTGATCTTCCAGTGTTGAATGAAGTTCTGAAAGATAGACATAATTGTCTTTTTGTTGAGCCTGCTGATGTAAGAGCATGGTCTGGAGCATTACAGGAACTCATTAACGATGAGAAATTAGCTAATACCCTTGCTGAGAATGCACATAACGAATATAAAGAATTCTACACATGGTCAAAAAGATCAGAAAGAATGTTAGCTCTAACATGTAAATAGTTATGAGAGTTTTCATTATTGTTCCATCACTAACACCATCTGGTCCGGTTAAAGGTGCTGTTGCACTTGCTAATGGATTGGTTGATCAGTGTGAAGTATCTATTGTGAGTTTAAAGCGTGCTGCCAGTGAAAATGTAAATATATTATCAATTCGTCCAGAAATCAAAGTATTGCAATTAGGTGATATTAGCGGCTGGCTGGGTAGATTGAGAAGATATAAAGAAATCCTTGGTGACAAGGAGGATAGAAAAAAAGACATCTCTTTGTCATTTTGTTTTTCAGCAGACATATTTAATTGCTTTTTTAGAAAACATGCTGTACTTATTAGTAGTGTAAGAGGGAATCTAACCTCAAATTACCGAGCGTCTTATGGTAGAAAAGGAGTTTTGTTTGCTGCATTACAATATCTGGTTATTCTTACTTTTGATGAGGTAGTTGCAATGTCTGAATCAATGATTCAGCAACTTAAAAAGTATGGTTTCAAACGTTTGCATAAAATTGGCAATTTTATTGATGAAGCTAGATTGGAAATCAGAATTCCTAAAAGAATTAAGCCTGAGGGTCCTGCAAGATTTGTCTTTATTGGTCGTCTTGTACCATTAAAAAGTCCTCAATTATTAATTGATATTATTAAGCACTTAAAAAATAAAAATATAGATTGCTGTTTGGATATTGTTGGTGACGGACCATTGTATGAAGACTTGAATTCTTTGATTAAAGAATCTGGTTTAGAAAATCAAATAACAATGCGAGGGCATGTTGAAGAGCCATATGAGCTAATCCAACAAAGTGATTGTTTTATTCTTCCGTCTGTATCTGAAGGTATCTCTCGTGCTGTGCTTGAATCTTTATTTGTTGGGGTTCCTTGCGTATTACGGGATATTGATGCAGCAAGAGAAATCATACAGCCAGGAATAAATGGTGAGTTATTTATAGATGATGCTGACCTTATTCATGTTGTTGAAAAAATTGCTGTAGATATAGAGTATTTTAGACGGCAATATTCTGATCGCGATTTACTACCTGTAGACTTTCATCAAAGTCATAATGTGGTGAGCTTTATGAATTTGTTTAAACTGAACTAAACATTATTATATTTTTAGTATTAATCTGAGTTGATGAATGATGAGTGATTTTAAAGAAGACTATTTTAATTATCTTAAAAAAAGAAGTTTTCTTGCCCATGTATATATGAATTTCTACCTTTACCCTCGTCTAGTTCGTCGTATGACGGGTAAGGCTTTAGATGTTGGTTGTGGTGTTGGTGGTTTTTTACGTTTTAGAAAGAATACTATTGGCGCAGATGTTAATGAACATAACGTCAATTATTGTGCTGAACAGGGCTTGAATGTAAGGTTGATTAATTCATCTCGTTACCCATTTGAGGATACAGAATTTGACAGTGTTATTTTGGATAATGTTTTAGAACATATCGCTGAGCCTAAAGAAACATTTGAAGAAATAAGTAGAGTGTTAAAATCAAAGGGAAGACTGGTGGTTGGTGTGCCGGGTATTAAAGGATACCTGTGTGATAGTGATCATAAAGTGTTTTATGATGAAGAAAAACTGGTTGTACTTATGAAGCAATTTGGGTTCGCTGTTAATGAAGTTATTCATACACCAATAAAATCTTCATACCTTAATAAAAAAATAAGTCAGTATTGTTTGTATGGTGTTTTCACAAAATGCTAGAAAATCGTTTGTTTTAGTAGTGATATAATGTCTATTGATATAACAGTAACCATCGTTACCTATAAAACGGATCTTGCAGTGCTTGATGCGGCTGTGAAATGCATTCATAGTAACTCATTTAATATCTATGTTGTTATTGCAGACAATGATTCAGGATCAAGTTATTTTTCTGTGCTGCAGGGTAAATACAGGAATTCAGATATTAATGTAGTCTCAACAGGTAAAAATGGTGGTTATGGCTACGGTCATAATTATGCGGAAATTCAATGTCCTGAATCAACATATCACCTGGTTATGAATGCAGATGTTAAATTTGATTCACAGTGTATAGATGATATGTACCACTATATGCAAGCGCATGATGATCTGGTGCTTATCTCCCCGAAAGTATTGAATCCTGATAGTAGTTTACAATATCTGAACAAGCGCACTCCTACGGTACTTGATTTATTATTGCGAAGAATTACACCCTCTTTCTTACAAGATGTCGTATTTATTAAAAAACGTCTGGATTATTATGAAATGAGAGATGTAGACTACGATCAGGAATATGACCTTGAACTTGTGAGTGGTTGTTTTATGTTTCTATCCAGAGAGGCTTTTCGGAAAGTGAAAGGATTCGATGAATCTTATTTTATGTATTTTGAAGATTTTGATCTAAGTAAAAGGTTGTCGGCTTTTGGTAGAATGGCTTATGTACCAAAATGTGAGATTGTTCACTACTGGGGTAGAGGGTCAAAACATAGCTTTTCATTGTTGTTGAGTCTTGTTAGATCAGCTGTAGTATATTTTAATCGCTGGGGGTGGCGTTTTTGGTGATATCCATATCAATGATTATGCTGTTGTTCGGTGTATTGATTATCTCGCTTGTTATGAGCTATTTTTATCCTGCTTTCGCTTTGAAATATGGCTTTCATGCAAAACCGAATTTTCGCAGTTTACACACAAAAATAATGCCAAGAGGTGTTGGAATAGTTATTGTTTCTATTATGTTACCTGTTATTTTTCTGTTACGACAAAAGGATTTTATACCTCACAATGAATTCATCGTGCTTTTAAGTGGTGGATTGCTTGTATCCTTAGTCGGTTTTCTGGATGATCGTTTTGAAATTTCGGCAAGGATTCGATTTCCCGTTCAGATCGCTGCTGCTGTCTGGATTTGTTTCTGGTTAGGTGCTTCACCGGTATTGAACTTGGGGTTTACGACTATAGATCTAGGTTGGTTTGGTGCAATACTTGCCGTTGTTATGCTTGTATGGTTTTACAATCTCTTTAATTTTATTGACGGGATTGATGCTATGGCGATGTCGTCTGTCGTTTTTGTGTCTTTTTCCATGGGCATTATTTTATTTCTTGAACAAGAGTCTTCACTAGCGATAATTTTATTTTTTTTAGGCATAGCGAATCTGGGTGTTCTTTATTTTAATTGGCCCCCTGCAAAAGTATTTTTAGGTGATGTGGGGACCAGTTTTAATTCATATACCTTGTCTGTCATCATAATGAGTTCATTGTGGACTGGAAAGCCAATTGTTTGGATTTGGTTAATATTGTTAGCTTATTATTTAACAGATACAACCTTGACGACAAGTGTAAGAATCATAAAATTCCGGCGAACCTGGTACCATCCTCACCGTAGTCATGCCTACCAGAATTTAGCCAGAATTTGGGATAACCATTTAAAAATGGTTAGCATCGTATGGCTTATTAATTTGGTTTGGCTGTTACCATTAGCCATATTAGCTTATCGCATGCCAGAAAATGCATGGCTTTATTTTATGGTGGCTTATTTTCCTGTGGTTGTTTTTGTATTAAAACATGGCCCTTTACTTGAAGACCAGTAAGCGTTTAGGAATTGCCTTATGGGGTTTAGGCAGCCACGCGAGAAAAAACATTTTACCTGCTATCGCTAAGAGTGATGTTTTTGATTTGATCGGTGTTTTTACAAGAAATTCTGATAATGCTCAGCAGGTTAGTGATGAATATGGTGGTAGAAACTGGTCGTCACAAGAAGCTATGCTTGTCGATCAAGATGTAGGCGTGGTTTATATTGCAACACCAACCGGTTTACATTTTGAACATTGTCAGGCCGTCATTGAGTCAAATAAACATATTATTTGTGAAAAGGCACTGACAGATGATGGGAATAAGTCATTACAGTTGATTGAACAGGCGAGAGAGAAAGGTTTGGTTTTATGTGAAGCCTTTATGTTTTTGTATCATCCACACTTTCGTAAAGTTTTAGAGATCATACAAAATGCATCTTTTGGTAAGATATATAATATTTCCTGTTATTTTGGTCTGCCTGAATTGGAAAACCCCGGCTTTCGTCAATCAAAAGAACTGGGTGGGGGAGCCTTTCTTGATGTAGGCAGTTATACATTTTCAGCGGTTGTTTCATTGTTTGAAATACTACCGGATTCTCTAACAATAGAAATTGATGATCAACATAGTACTGTAGATATGTCTGGCGTAGCACATCTTAATTTTGGAAGTATGCAACATGCTTACCTTAATTGGGGATATCAGCGAGCTTATCGAGCAGAATTAATGGTGTGGGGAGAGAATCAGTCTTTGTATGCGGACCGTATCTTTTCAAAGAAGGATTGTTTTGAAGCAGAAATCGTGTTGCGTAATGTGTATGGTCAGGTTGAAAAGATTACTGTAGATCCTGCAAATAGTTTTATAGAAATGTTTAATCTGGTTCAATCTGCAATACAGAATAAGGATGATAAAGAACTTTTGTATCAGCAGGCGCAACAACAGGCGAAGATGATGTGTCTGGCTGAAGAGGCTACTAAGTCGAGTGATTATGGAAAGTAAGCGTGAAGCACAAAACAAACTGATAAAACGTATGATTGAACAAGGTTTGCAGGTAGAAGATCCTGCAAGGGTTGATGTGCGTGGAACTTTACAGTTTGGTTCGAATGTCAATATAGATATAAATGTAATTTTTAAAGGTGATGTTGTCTTGGGAAATGATATCATTATTGCTCCGAATTGTATTATTGAAGATTGTAAGATCGATTCAAATGTCGAAATCAAAGAAAACTCAACTATAACGTCATCAATTATCGGAAAAGGTTGTCGTATTGGTCCTTATGCAAGAATACGGCCTGAGTCGGTAATTGGTGCGTCATCCCATATAGGTAATTTTGTCGAAATCAAGAACACGGTGATGGGGGCTGGTTGTAAGATTAATCATCATAGTTTTGTTGGTGATGCTACCTTAGGGAGAGATGTGATCATTGCTGCAGGGAGCATTACGTGTAATTTCACGGGCAGTAGAACAGAAAGTTCTATTATAGGCGATCATGCATTTATTGGTTCAGGGGTACAGTTAATTGCACCTTGCAGGATAGGGGAAGGTGCTTTTATTGCTGCAGGCTCAACGATAACGCAAGAAGTTCCTGCCAAAAAGCTAGCAATTTGTCGGGTGCAAGCGATGGTTTTGAAAGACCTTCCTGAAAAAAATTCTTAGCTATAAATTATCTATAGCGTAGCCTCAAACCCATGACCAAATAACATCTAATTAATAATTGTAACTTACCTAAACGAGAGGAATACTTATGAACGACTGGAAAAACATACACCTTGATGATGAGTCAATGTGGCCCAAGGAAGGCTTGGTTGAATTGGAGCCTCCTCACGTTGATGATAGAGGGTCTATTCAATGTCTAGTAAATTTTCCTATGAAGAATTTATCTTTGATTACATCAAAAAAGGGAACTGTACGTTCAAATCACTACCACCTGACAGATTGGCATTATATGTATGTGTTATCCGGGTCGTTTGATTATTACTATCGAGTAACTGATAGTGGAGAAGAACTGAAATGCATCCGTGTTGAAGCAGCTGGGATGGTTTTCACACCACCTATGGAAGATCATGCGACGGTATTTCTGGAAGACACGCAATTGCTAGCTATGAGTCGTAATCCTCGTGATCAGGAAGCTTATGAAGAAGATGTTCGTCGTGTTACTTTAATTGATCCGAATAGTGTTAAGTGATGAATTCATCAGATTATTTTCATAGGTCAACCTGTCGAATGTGTGACAGCACTTCGATTGCTCAAGTGATGAAGCTCACGCCTACACCGCCTGGGAATAATTTATTGAAAGAAGATGAGCTTTCTAATCCGGAACCCGCTTATCCTCTGGAGCTTTATTTTTGCGAGCAGTGTCATCATTTACAATTAGGTCACGTGGTTGATCCTCGTGTCTTGTTTCAGAATCATTACACTTATGTATCGGCTACCTCTGCGCAATTTGTCAAACATCTTGAGGTTTATGCAGCTGATATGATCGAGCGTTTTAATTTGAAACCAGGAATGTTGGTAACAGATATTGGTTCAAATGATGGTACTTGCCTTAGCTTTTTTAAAGCAGGCGGGATGAATGTTTTAGGTGTAGACCCTGCTAAAGAAATTGCAAACCGTGCAACGGAATCAGGTGTTGAAACAGTAGCTGATTTTTTTAGTTATGAATTAGCCAAAGATCTGCGGAAAAAATTCGGCCCTGTTAGGTTTGCGACCTCTCATAATGCATGTGCACATATTGATGATTTATTTGATGTCGTTCAAGGTGTGGAGCATTGGCTTTCTGATGATGGTGTATTTGTACTAGAAGTTGGGTATTTTGTTGATGTCTATACCAATACCTGGTTCGACACAATCTATCATGAGCACCTCGATTTTCATACTGTAAGTCCGTTTGAGGAATTGTTTGCACGGGTGAGTATGGAAGTGATTAGTGTGCAGCGGGTGAGTCCTCAAGGAGGTTCTATAAGGGTGATGGCCCAAAAACGTGGTGGTAAATTCAAACGTGATAGTTCTGTTGATGAGTTGATTAAACTTGAACATGATATTGGATTGGATAAGGCAGGCACTTTTAGAGCTTTTGATGAAAAAATCTGCAATGTAAGGGATCAATTGCAAGCACTTGTTCATTCGTTGAAAAGTGAGGGTAAAACGATTGCAGGATTTGGTG
>Ga0105349_10000620_pt1 | contig 14207 bp, 8 predicted proteins | sample EN1Hudseemescosm_FD_83661 | JGI IMG/M metagenome (GOLD analysis project Ga0105349, IMG submission 83661) | Methane-oxidizing microbial communities from mesocosms in the Hudson Canyon - EN1B Hudson Canyon | ecosystem: Environmental > Aquatic > Marine > Cold seeps | place: Hudson Canyon...
AAAGATTCCCAAGGGCGTTTTGTTGGTCGGACCTCCGGGTACCGGAAAAACACTTTTAGCCCGCGCCGTTGCAGGTGAAGCGGAAGTCCCTTTCTTTTCCATCTCCGGATCGGAATTCATCGAACTCTTTGTCGGTGTCGGGGCATCCCGAGTCCGGGAACTTTTCGAGGAGGCCAAGAAGAGCGCTCCTTGTATCGTCTTTATTGACGAAATCGATGCCGTCGGTCGATCCCGCGGAGCGGGTCTCGGTGGAGGGCATGACGAGCGAGAGCAGACACTGAATCAAATCTTGTCGGAAATGGACGGATTTGAAAGTAATCAGGCCGTGATCGTTCTCGCTGCTACAAATAGACCCGATGTTCTCGATGCCGCTCTCGTGCGACCGGGGCGATTCGATCGTCAGGTGGTGGTGGAGAGACCCCAGAAAGATGGTCGAAAAGCGATTCTCGGCGTCCACACCCGAAACATGCCATTGTCTTCGGATGTCGATATGGAATCTCTGGCAAGAGGGACGATTGGTTTCTCGGGTGCTGATTTGGAAAACCTCGCGAATGAAGCGGCTTTGATGGCGGCTCGTCAGGGGCACAAGCGCATCACTCAGGGAGATTTTGAGAGAGCCAAAGATAAAATCCAACTCGGAACTCTTCGTGACGAGGCGATGAGTGAAAAAGAAAAGAAACTCACCGCATACCACGAAGCGGGCCACGCATTGCTAGCACTGCTTCTCCCAGAGACGGATCCCGTACACTCTGTGACCATTGTTCCTCGTGGTAGAGCTCTTGGAGTGACACAACAGTTGCCGCTTGAAGAGACGCACAATTACTCAAAAACCTACCTTCTTAACCGTATCGCCATTCTTCTCGGAGGACGTGCCGCAGAGGATCTTGTTTTTCAGGAGTTTACTACGGGGGCATCGAATGACCTCGAGCAAGCGACTGGGCTTGCAGAGAGAATGATCTGTCTGTGGGGAATGAGTGAAAAAATGGGACCTGTTTCCTTCAAGCGAGGCGAGGAGCACGTTTTCCTTGGCAGAGAGCTGGGGGAATCGAAGAACTTTAGTGAGCACACCGCCATGCTGATCGACGAAGAGATCAGAACGATGCTCGATGAGGGTTACCAGAGAGCGATGCGAATCCTCAGTGAATCCCGTGAAAAGCTGGAGTTACTGACCCAGGAGTTACTCGATAAGGAAGTTCTCAATGACCGGGAAATCTATCATTTGATGGATATTCCGTTACCAGAAGCGCTTCTGGATACGAATGTGAAAACTTCTGGATCCTCAGAGAAACCTTCGGGAGATCGAGTGGAAGAAAAATCGGATCTTCCTCCTGAGGTTGATCCGGGTTTGCTGGGCCTCGAAGGATCCTGATCAGAGCTTATCTTTTTGACGGCTGAGGCGGGCTTTTCGTCTGATGGCAGAGCTTCGGGTTGTTCCACTGGATTCTCCAGTGCAACATTCTTGCATGACCGTAGTCATCAGGGGGATGGTTCAAAGTGTCGGGTAATCCAGGAAAATTCTTCGTAGAAGATACCGAAAACACCGGGGGTGGTACGCATGATCTCCAGCCGGATTCGGGTCTCAGGGGAAGACCTCCTGGAGAGGTTGAAGTAGATTCTACGAAAACTACTTCTCACTGGCATTCCCAACTGCGGTGGCTTTCCTCAAATATGGAACAGCGTACCGATCAAACAGACCTGAGACTGATGACTCTGGATCAACTGCCAGAGAATGTGATGACATTACAGGACGGTGTTGCCCTGACCCGTTCGGATCCCTCCCGTAAGTGGGATGTCTTGTTGATCGGCGGAATGCATACCCTGGTCAGCGAGTTTGCCGTTCTCGCCAGATCTTTTTCATATCTCTATGAATCCGGAGTGCCCGTTTCTGCGATATCTCCAGATGCGATTCTCATGGGCAGTGATCGTCGGCTCTACATTGTCTCTAATCGATTGCAGCCAAAAGAAGAGCAAGATCTGGATGAAGTTGCCGCGAGAATCGCTCCAGAAGTTCTGCTGGCAAGTCATGATTCAAAGTTGAATGAATCCCAAATCGTTTATGCATTAGCGGTCTTGCTACACGAATGCGTTCTGGGTTCTCCTCCTTGGTCCGGTCGAGACGCGACAGAGGTCGCGGATCGACTGTTGTCCGGTGTTTGCTTGCTGGACCAATCAGAGGTTCCCCTGAACCCCCCTGGATTGAAGGGGCTTCTGCGAGATTCTCTCGCTATTGATCCTGCTCGAAGACCGGGAACCCTGAAGGGATTTGCCAGCATGCTGGAAGCCGTCAGGGATGGAGAGAGACCTCGATCAAGATCGCGGTCGGGATCGCTAGAGCCGCCCCGATTGTGGCGACTGAGAGTGGCGCTCTTTGGAGTCCTGTTGGTGATTGCAGCATTGATTGGTCGTTTTGCAGGGACTGAGGAAACCTCATTCGACATGTCTGGTGAACTGGCCAAAGTGATGTTGGTTCGACCTCTACCGCTTCATGGCGAAGAGCCACCCGTGGATCCTTTCGCTATTCGTTTGTTTCTTCGTTATGAACTGCGCGCACGATCACAGACTCAAGACCCTGAAGTTCAAAGGCAGTTTGCGTGGGTCAGCCTTCGAGCGGGGCGGAACCAACTGGCCAGAACGGCAGCGCAATATGCGACTCGAATAGAACCGGGGCGTCCCGGTTCGTGGGTGGTCATGGGGATCTCTGCGATTGAGTTGGGAGATTCGGGCGGAGTGATCGAAATCGAAAGGGGGCTAGAGCTTGAGCCCCTCGATGAATTTGATCGCTGGAGTCTTGTCGCTGGGAACTTGTATCTGTTGAGGTTTGACAAGGCACTGGAAGAATTGAACCGAATGGTCGTCGCTGATTCTGGCGATGCTGATCTGTGGTTTCATAAAGCTTTATGCGAGATGCATATGGGAGATCTCAAATCTGCTCGGACCTCCATCGATAGATGCCGGAAATTGAATCCTCTCGACGGCTGGAATGATTGGTTGTTTGCAGAAATCGCTCATGCGGATGGGCGTGTCGGTGTCACCCGAGAAACACTCGAAATCTCTCAGGCACGATTGCATGCAGCAGACTCTCTGGCTTTGCGAACCGCTTCACTTTGGGATCGCCTCGGAAGTAAAAAGACGGCGAATGATTGGTTGAAGCGATCTCGGAAAAATGTGAACGACTGGCAAGATATTGAATGGCGTAGAGGTGGAAGAATTGTTCTTCCGAAAAGGGCGATTCTTTTCTTAGGGCCGCTCGCTCCCCCGGAAACTTCGAAAAAAACATCTGAATAAGGTTCTGTGCGCTCCGTCATCCCCTTTATGAACGATCCAGTGCAAGGGTGTACTGGCGATCATAAGTTGAAAGGAGCGGGCTATGATGACCCGAATCTTGATGGGGATAAGCACCATCACTCTATTTTTCACACTGGCTCCAGAAGCCGTAGAAGCGAGTCCCTCTAGAGACGGGTTGATAACTCTGACAGCCCAACCATGGCTCTCAGGAGGGTGTCAGATCGGTCCCCGGAGATCCTCTGGAGTCTTGCGGTCACAGAGGTCTTTGCCACGGAGAAGCCTCCGCCAACGAACGATCCGAAGAAGTCAGCACCGTCTTGCCGGAGTGACGTTCTGTATCGATGGGGTGAAGAAAAGACGCCTTTCATGCGGAATGGTTCAGAGATGGATTCCAGCGCATTACCAATCCCGAGTGCAAAAGGTCAAAATTCAGGGGCAGTGTCGTCCACAAGTGAGATACAGGAGTGAATACCGTTGTGGAGTTCTTGTCCGGACACCTTACACAGTCATGGTTCAGGCGCCGGACCATTGGGTTAAAAAGAAGGTTCGTCACTATGTTCGCGGTGCATGGTCGACTGAAAAGGGTCAAAGGTGCAGAGTCAGGGATTGCAGCCATGGAGGCTCGTTCCGCCATTAATGACGAAGTTGGAGTAATCCCGGAGCTGAATCTGATTCAGCTCCGGGATTATTTGGAATTCATGCCCTTGATATCGATATATATGTCATGCATATTTCCTTTCGGAGAGCCCGTTTACCATCCCATACCCACTCCGCTCTCTAGGGTGCTGAATCGAGCACCTTCTCAGCAAGAGATTGAATAGATGACATTGACGTACACCAGCCTTGATATTGAGGTTTGTGCGTCTTGGAATCCTCGCCAGAATTCGTTGCAGGCTCGCCCCCTGTTGCAGGTCGGTTCTGGAGTGAGGGTTTTGGGGAATCCATTCGGGCGAGCAGAATTTAGGCCTTGAGGCCTGTCCGGGATGGGGGTTCCGGTTTCTGCAACGGGGATCTCATTCAGATTTCACAAGAAGATGTGTGTCGACCCTTCAATCGGTCGATCCTTCAATGGGTCGATCCTTCAAACGGTCGACAAAGCTGGCGGTGCCTCGTCATCACGGGGGGCTACGCCAGGTCTTATCTTGAGATGTCTGGTCCTGAACCTCGAGAAGATCAGTAGGACTCCTACGAACACGCGGGTGCTCTGCAAGCAGCCGCCGAAGTGTTCTGAGTCGATACGGAGTGCCTGCTCCCTTCCAATTGCCACAATGACGCTTGTCTGTCCCTACACTCTTCAGGATAAGTGCCTTGACGTACCGTCACACAGTCCAAGCAAATCCCCGTCGTGTAGGGCCGACGGGGAATATTTATAAGTACTTCTGAAACATATACTTGTGAGAATTCCAATAAAATAGGCCGTTATAAATCTTTACGGTCGCAAGTCCCGTCGATACCCTATCCGTCTGTATTCATTACGGCCCTCGAAGAGGGGCCGAGTGTGAAGGAGAAGCACATGAGTGAAGATTCCGTGATGGAGAACCCCAACTCGACAGAGGATCAGGGGCGACAGAGAAATCAAATTATTCATACTCTGCGCCAATGGATTCATGGGGGAGTGGAACCGGATACTGGATCGTTTGCCTCATCGCACTGCACTCTCTCTCTCATCGAGGGAGAGATCGGTCTAGGGAAATCCTGGTTGATCGAAGAAGCCCTGAAAGGCACATCCACGGAGTTAGAGGAGCCGCTTCTCTGCTGTCGGGTTCAGTGCCATGAGCGACAAGGGATCCCGTTCTTACCGATTCTGAGATTGATCAAGGATTTGATCCTCCAAAGTGGCGAAGAGTCGGCTCTTTGGAAAAGATACGCCCATGTTCTCTCGAGGGTGTTTCCTGAATTGGCTCTGGTTTTGGGAGAAGAGAAGCAGCTGGACCCGCTTCCCGGCAAGAGTGGAAGAATACAGTTCCATGAAGCTCTGGGAGAGATTCTCTTCGAGATGGCACAGGGCCGAACATTGATTCTGGTTCTCCATGATCTTCATCGCAGTGATCCGGGAACCGTGGAATTCGTCGAGTTTTTGGCTCGTAACAGTTCTCTTTCCTGGAATATGAGTCGCCATGGCAAGTCTGATTCAGGTTCGGGAGACACCCGAGACTGGAAGCAGATTCGATCGAGAGAAGGAAAGTCCGGCGAATTTGCGTCTTCCATCATCGATACCGAGAATGGGAAAGAAGATTATTCAGATCCCGGTGGCCGACTTCTTTTACTGGCGGACTTCAGTACAGAAAAGGACAAAGAGGTCGAAGGTCCTCTTAAAACGCTGGCTCAGCAATCTTATTGCCAAGTGATCGAAGCTCCACCCTTCACAAGTGCCGAGTCGACACCCTTCATCAGTGATATCGTCGGCGCAGAAGTGGATGAAGACCTGTGCGCACTCGTGACGACCGCTTGTGGAGGAAATCCACTCCTGATCTCTGAATTTGGGCGGTTGCTCGTGGAGAGTGGTGTCGCTGCTCCTCTCGAAAAGGAAAGCGTTCAGGCTTTGATCGAGAGTGCTCAAGGCCGATCGATGGCCGGAATCCTCATCGAGCGACGTTTGGCGGGGCTCCCTCCTCTGGAGAGAAAAGTTTTGGAGCACCTGGCAATGTTGCGTCGACCTGTTCAGGTCGCTCTCTTGTCACGTTCCTGTTCAGTCACTGAGGAGAGATTGGTCACCGCACTGGAGCACCTCAACCAGAGGGGTTATCTGACGATACAAGAGGTGCGTGGGAAAATCAGATATGCGATTGCCCACGAGATGTATCTTCACGGCATTCGCTCATTCTTGGGTGAAGAGGCGGCTTCCCGCCTGCAGTCTGAGCTGGGCAAAACACTGGCAGCAGATAAGCGTAGCGACGACCCTGTCCGAGCCTATGAAGTGTACGAATTGATGGATGCAGCTGGAGATGACCTCGCCGCGATTCCTCATGGATTGACGGCGATGAGATTTTTCGCAGAGGCCTATGCTGAGCCTTTGGCGATTAGGATTGGTCGTAGATTACTGGCGACCCTAGAGCCCAGTTCTCTGGAAGAGGAAAGACGAGAAGTCCTTTCTACGCTCGCGAGAGTGGAACTCGAATCGGGTCAACCTCAAGCTTCCAAATCTCATATCAAGGCATTGATCAGCGAGCCTGGTCTGGATGTCAGAATACGTTTCGAATCGCAGATTTTCCTCAGCAATATTTATTTGCAAATCAATGAACCCCTGAAGGGGATCAAGATATTAAACAGAATTACAGGAGTGGAGATCGAGGCTGCCGGACCGCTGGCACCGGCTCGTATCAGTACGCTTAGAGCTCGTCTGAGATTAAAGAGACTGGATATCAAGAGAGCCATGAGCTTGTGCTTGAGAGCGCAGAAAGAGATCTCTACCCAGGAATCCTCTCATGGCGCACAAGAGATCCAATGCCAAATTCATGAGGTGACCGCTGAGACACAGCTCGCGAGGGGAGACTCCGCCGCGGCTCTCAATAGTTACCAGAGGGTCCTCGAAATTTTAGAGAACTCTGGGCAATCTCTCGCTCTCGGAGCGGTGCTGAGAACTATTGGTCGTGTCTACTACGACAGAGGAAAACACTTCAGAGCCGCACGGTACTTATTCCGGGCTATGGAAGTGGTTGAGGAAACACAAGATTTGAAATCGCTTGCTGCAACTTATGATCTCCTCGGAAAGATCTACAGAAACAGCGGGGACTTTTCAAGAAGCCTCAATTACTTCCGAAGAGCATTGCATTTGAGCGAGAGAATCGGGGATAGCACAGAGATTTCTCCGACACTCAATTCAATTGGTAGTTTGCATGCCCACTCCGGGGACTACTCCCGAGCGGTGCGTTACTTCAAGCGGAGTATTTCCAACAGTGAAAAGCAAGGAAGCACGAAGGGGATCGTTCGTTCTTTCCTACATCTGGGTTGGACATGGTTTGCTCTTGGAGAGCGAAAGCAAGTTGAGAATCTCGTTCGACAGATTCTTATCCTGACGCAGGAGTTTGAACTTCCTGAGCACCAGTGCGAGGGGCACCGACTCCAGGGAAATCTTGCGCTATTGCGAGGTGAGTGGAAATCCGCCAGCAAAGAGCTCAAAAAAGCAGAAGAGTTGGCCCAGAGGATGGGGTTGGATCGAGTCGTAGCCGCCAGTTGTTTCGATCAAACACAGTTGGCGATCGAGAGAGAAGAGTATGAGAGTGCTCTCAAGACTGTCAGCCGTGGCATGATCAAGGCTGAATCTCTTCAGTCTGTTCCTCTTCTCGTGAGAGGTCTCCTGCTGAAGGGGGCGATCAGCCGCCAGAGAAACGAAGAGGGACAGGAGAAGGCACTCGGAAATTACGAGAAAGCCCTTCAAATGATCACGGGGGATTCTCTTTTGCCTCTTCAGTGGCAAATCCATTACGCGACGGCTCGACTTCTTCATGCGTCGAATGAGATTGAGCGAGCTCGTACTCACTACGAAAGAGCATCCGCTTTAGTGGAGAGAATCTCTCAAAGACTTCCTGAGGATATGAGGGTGGTCTTCAGAGACGACCGTCGCAGGAAAGACTTCTTCACCGATTTACTCCGTTTCCGCAAAGAGACGGCAACCAATATACATGTCCCTGTGGTCGCGCAGCCCGGAGACAGACCCACCCCTCATCCTGAAGTGGTGTCTCAAGGCATCGAAACTGTTCAGGGTAAGGATTGGTCAGATTTCGCCAGAATCATCGAAGTCCTCGGTCACCATACGGATCTGCGAAAATTCCTAGATGGACTCTTGGAAGAGATTCGTAGAAAAGTTCCCAGCCCTCGTGGCTTTATTGCGGCGAGGAGACGTCGTCACTGGCAAAGCCTTGCTGACGTAGATATGGGACCTAGTGAGAAATGGCTTCCGCCGAATCTCGCATTGGGCGCATTGGCCCAAGAGAGTTTGTCTCGGAGGAAGCCTCTGCGGACTGGCGATAGTGATTGGGAGTCGTGGATCGAAGCCACGGATGAAGGAGCTTCATTAAGAGGTCGAAGTCTACTTGCGATTCCATTTTATGCTTCGGAGCTATTCGAGGCAGCGCTGGTCTTGGAGAGACCGACAGCAGGTAATCCATTCAGGGTGGAAGACGTCGAACTGATCGAAGAGATTCTCGTTCTTGTAAAAGGGCAACTGACAGCCTTGGCTCGAAATGCGGACCTTCTCGAGTACGAACAGAGTGAGATTTGTTCCCATGCGGCCTTTGATGAGGATTTGGTGGGGATGCTTTATCGCCATCAACGAGACAAGGAGCCTCTTGGATTCTTGGAGGTCAGTCTTCCTGGATTAGATCTGATTCTGAGAGATCGCGAGGATGAACTCTTCGTTCGCCAATTGGTTGAAACACTGCAACCGATTCATGGCGTGTATCACACCGGAGGCGATCATTTGATTTGTGCTCTTATTGGTGCAGGAGAAGATGACTTAAGAAAGCGCAGCAAAGATTTACAGCACGTTCTTCACGATCTCAGAGACCAGTTCAATTTGCCTGTCGATGTGCCGGTCACAGTTCTCCCTCACTGGTTTGCTGTGGGCTCACAAGAGATATCTTCACTCGCTTCAAGCCGTAGTGATTTCTTCAGGGCTGGGCTGAAGCCCGATTTGGATCAGGAAGTGGCGGAACTGACTTCTGGAGAATTGTCCCTCAAAGAAGCGAAGACTGCTTTGGAGAAGAGATACATCATCGCAGAGCTGTTCAGGTCAGGGGGGAACATCACTCGTGCTGCAGAAGCTCTGGGTATTCACAGGCCTCAGTTATCGAACTTGTTGAAGAGGCATGAGATTCGCAAGGAAGATTTCGAAGGTGATTCTCCACGGACATAGCTCATGAAATCACAACGCTCGGATAATTGATCATGAGTTGATAAAAAAAGAAGGGGGCCCGATGCAAAGCATCGGGCCCCCTTCTTGTGATCACAAAGATCAATCGACTAGCATGTGAAGTCGTGAGCTCTGACTGTCTTGCGTCCGTTCTCAGTAGCGCGCTTAGCGGCTTGACGGATGTAGTCATGAATCACACTGTTGAGACCATCGAGGGCGTCTCCACCCACATTTACGTCGTGCTCCTTGAGCGCAGCCTTGGCCTTGCTTCCTACGAGCAACATTTCCTGTTCTGCCATCGGATACCTTTCCTGCCCTCACTGGAACCGTATCCCAGTCTCGAGGCGCAATTATTATTGTTCAAACCCACATAGCCAGATTCAAGAGACCTCCGCAAGTCTCTCCGGCCAAAACGTGAAACCATGATCCTGGCATGTAGCCCGCCACGGAGCGGGTAGGATCTTTCTCACGAGGGTGAGGATATCCTTCAGGGGACAAAGAATGGAAGAGGGAATTTTACGAATTTTGCCATTCTATTGGCTTTATTCGGGGATTTGTAAAAGCAGGAGCCGTCATCGGGTGACCACCGATGACGGCTCCTGGATCCTGCTGGATTCTTTAAGTCTATTGTTTTTAGTAGTTTACGTTAAGCGTTTACGAACTTGGCCGGCGATCTCGGGCCATTTTCGAGGAAATTCGTCACGCCAATCCTCATATCCTGAGTTGAGCAAACTTCCCCGAAAAACCGGGCTTCAAGGGCGATTCCGTCCCTCAGGGGCAGTCTACAACCCTCGATCAGCGCTTTTTGGAGCAGTCGGTCGACCTCTGTGCTGAGGTGACCGAGGTCGACCACAGGGAGAACATTCGGGGTTTCTATCGGTCCTTTTTCGATTCCTTTGAATGGAGAGTCTCCCGAAGCCGCAAGTTGAACCAATTCGAAGGCTCTTTGGCGTAATGCTCTTGGGTCTCCAGAAATCTCTTCAGTCGTGAGTCCTATTGAAAGTGCTTCAGAAGAGGAGATCGGTCTTCCTGTTCTCATCAACTCTGCTGCTTTTTCAACGCCGACCCAACGAGGGAGCCTTTGAGTTCCACCCGCTCCCGGAATAATGCCGAGATTCACTTCGGGCTGCCCGACCAAAACTTTGATCCCTGCTCGTGAAATGCGAATATCGCATGCCATTGCGATCTCATTTCCTCCCCCAAAGGCGAGTCCATTGAGAGCGCATACGACGGGTTTGGGACAATCTTCAATCGCTTGCACCGAGAGTTGTGAACCCCGAGAGGTTTCTTCGCCCATGCTCGCGGAATCAATCTTTGCGAGGAATCCTACATCTGCACCAGAGACAAAAGCTTTGATTCCGAATCCGGTGAGAACTGCCCCCGTGATGCTGTCATCGGCAGTGATATCTTTGAAGTGTTGCTCTAACTGGTTAAAGGCGTCGTTGTTGAGAGCATTGAGATGACGTGGGCGCCGGATCGTAATCTGAGCGATACCATCGTGGTCTTGACGAAGCACCAACGGAATGGCGAATGACTGATCCGCTTCGGCTTGTACTTTCAAGCACTGGGGCACTGGGAATCCCGGATTGTTGGCAGCGTATTTTTCAGTCAGAGCCAACGACTCACGGACGCCCATCGCATTCATTAATCTGAAGGGTGCTTTTACATCGAGTGCGGTTTCCACCGCCATGTCCATATCTGCGACATTCGAAATCTTGCTGTCGACAATTTCACCGACGATGCCGAAGTATGCTCCGAGGAGTGCATCCTTGACGGCTGCAAAGGTATCTGCAGGAACGTCGACCTTTTCACCTCTAGAAGGCACTTCCCATGGGGTTTCGTCTGCGACTGCTTTTCGCAGGATTTCTGGTGTTCGGTACCAGGAATGAATCTTTTCGTTGTAGTTGTCGAGCCCTACAGCGGTGATCGGATTCCCTCCGGTGAGGTTCATCGCAGTGAAAGGTCCCACTGTGTAATCGAGGACATCGCAGGCGACCTGATCCACTTCCCTGCTTGAGGCGGTGCCATTTTCAACCAGGAGGGCAGCAGCGAGGAACATTCCTTCGAAGACGGGATCGATGGCGTACCCATAGCGGCTTTGTACCTGAATGGGGATCTTGCCGATCGCTTCGTAGAATCCCATCATATCTCGGGTCAACTCATTACAAGTTTCTGCACTCGGAACGATCTCGACGATGGGATTACGCTCTGCAGGAAAGAAGTAGTGAACCACCATCGTTCTCTGAGGATTTGAGATACCGTCGAAGATTACCTCTGGTTCGAGATGGGAAGAGTTGGAACAAAGAACGGCTTCCGGAGAAACCAGTTCTTGAACCTGTTGGAAGATGCGTCCTTTGAGAGATTTATCTTCGGTCGCGGCCTCGACAATCAGATCACATCCCTGAAGTTGGGAGTAATCAGAGGTGAAGATGACTCCTTGCTTCATCTTTTCACCCTGCTCGGGGCGGAATGCTCGCGCCTCTACGCCGCGGTCGACTTTTTTATTTAGCTTTTTCTGTCCGTTTTCGAGAGCGTCCTGTGAGATGTCAACGACGACCACAGGGACTTCGAATGGAGAAAATACTTTAGAAAAGTGAAGGGCAATATCGGGGCCAATTTGCCCGGATCCTATCACGCCAATGCGTTGAACAGGTTTACCCTGAATTTCTATCATGGGGGAATCAGAATTCATCCTTGAACCTCCGGTACTCGCTTTAGTTGTTCACGCCGTTTCGGAACAGGTTTGGTGATTGTAAACCGATGCGTCGATGGGGATACCCCCGCAGGCGAATTCGCAAAAAATCCCTGACGAATTCGAGACATGAGAGCCTTCTCTGAAGGGCTCAAACCTGATGTGAGCCCAAACGATCCGTCAGCCAACGGGAAATATCACCGATTTGCTGGGGATGGAGTCCATGGGGAGCGGGGTAATCCAACCATTCCACAGGCCAGCCCAGATCCTTCAGTTGCTCAGCGGCAGCCTGTCCTAAGGCATGAGGGACCATGGGGTCCATCGTTCCATGACAACAGAGGAGAGGGACCTCCTGAGGTGTCGCCTGAGCGGCCTTCGGGTCTGCGAGATAGGCTGATAAGACCATCAGTCCTCTGAGGGGAGGATGATGGGTGAGACCGACATGGTAAGTCATCGCTCCACCCTGAGAGAAACCGGCGAGAATGATGTTTTCGGTAGGGATGCCCAAATCGACCTGTTGCTGGATCAATAATCTTATCGATTCAGAACTCGACTCCAGGCCTTCATGATCGATTTTGCGATCGATGTTCATTTCGAGAATGTCATACCAAGCTCGCATCACCATTCCGTTATTGATCGTGACGGATTTCATCGGTGCATGAGGGAAAATAAAGCGGATTGGCGGGCAGTTGGAAAGATCGAGCTCGGGGACGATGGCTTCAAAGTCGTGCCCGTCTGCCCCGAGTCCGTGGAGCCAGATCACTACGAATTTTGGCTGTGGGCCCGTTTCGACATGAATAACTTCAAGGGTTTCTGGAGAATTCAATCTTTACTCACTTTCCTGAGATCATCAGAGTCTCAATTGTCGCTGGAGTATCTGTACTGGAGAATCTAGAAGAGATCGATTATGCGTTGAACTTGTCCAACAGTGTTATCAACTCCTTGAGATCCTGAATGGTGTGATCGGCAGACGGGTCATATCGTTCTCGCCAATATTGCTGGGTTCCGTTATCCACCCACACAGTCGTCATTCCCATCGATTTTGCACCGGGAAGTTCGTGTGAGTTGCCATCTCCGACATAGAGGGCGTCAGCCGCATCAATTTTCAATAGGTTCAAGACGTGCTGATACATTTTTGGGTCCGGCTTTCGGGTGCCCAAATGTGCGGAGCTGGATTTGTGAGGGAAGAATTCTCCCAATGGAGTCTGGTCAAGAATCTCCGGGGCGGACGACGAGCAATCGGTCACTAGCGCTAAAAGGAGTCCGTTATCTCGAAGTTGGACCAGAGTTTGAACAGCATCGTGCTTAGGTTGCAGGGCTCGTGCCAAAAGATCTCTATGGATTTGGTAAGCAGAAGATTTGATTTCGTCGGAAACCTGATGACCGAGTTTTTGAAGAATGTCATCGAACTGTTCTGGCCCGTCGAGAATCTTGCCGGTCATTCGGTCTTCAAACTTCTCACTCCATATCCGGGTGTACTCATCTTCAGGGATGCCGAGAGTGCCTGAGATGAGGCGGCAACTCTCCGTCCATAACTCCGGAGGTAAATTGGGAACTAGGGTACCAAAGAGATCGAATAACACGGCCTTCATCTCACCTCCAAAGTGAGATGATGAGGCTCAAAAGCCAGCGGAGCAAGCCTGACGCTAGAGAGTAAAAAAAAGCCCTCCGGGAAAATCCCGAAGGGCAGGTCTCAAACAAGTGTTGGCACAAATGGTGACTTCAACTCGCTTGAAGTGGAGGTGAATCGAGAATCTCCGGTCAAATGACCGGAGCCCCCCAGATTTTTTAATGAATACTAGCAGTTCGTGTCGTCACTATCACAGACCGGAAGAGTGTCGTCCGGAGTTGCGTCCGGTCCATCTTCGTATGGTCCTGGTGCCGTTGGAATCGGTCCGAACTTGAAGAGCCAGTTCAGTAGGTAGACTGAATCAGCCATATTCAAAGTTCCATCGTCGTTACTGTCGCAGGCGTCTGGACAAAGAATCGGCAAACCATTGAACTGGTTGGCCAACATTGTTGCAGAGTCTGCAAGGTCGACTTTGTCGTCACTGTTACAGTCACCACGCTGGAAGATTTCTTCAGGAACCACATGCACGTAGGTGTCATTACGCTCGTAGATCTGGATCGACTCGTAGTCGATAACAACGTTGTTGTAGAGTGAAACGTCGCCGTTACCGTCAATACCGTTGCACCAGTAAATCAACTGATCTTCATTACACTCTGCTGTCATGTCGACGGTGACGCGCATCTTACCCACCAACAAACGTCCCTCATTGAGGTCGGTTGTCTGAGGAAGAGTCTGACCCTCGAAGGGGGGCAGGGCGTCGAGCAAGAGAGCCACGATCAGTTCGCCGGTCTCGCCGTCAGAGCAATCGT
>Ga0105349_10000623_pt1 | contig 14196 bp, 9 predicted proteins | sample EN1Hudseemescosm_FD_83661 | JGI IMG/M metagenome (GOLD analysis project Ga0105349, IMG submission 83661) | Methane-oxidizing microbial communities from mesocosms in the Hudson Canyon - EN1B Hudson Canyon | ecosystem: Environmental > Aquatic > Marine > Cold seeps | place: Hudson Canyon...
AGGAATTAAGTGGAATTAAATCCGATGTATCCACATTAATTGCAGCAATGGAAAAATCAATTAATGAAGCCAATACCTTTATTAGTTCTATGGAAAACAAATAACTGCTAGGAGCTTGTCCGAGAATAGAAATCGTCGCGAGGGAGAAAGCCCTTTTGTGACAGTTTTTAAATCAACTACAAGTATAGTAGAAGCGACAGAGATTGGTTGTCAGACTGGAACTCGGGCAATGGTGGGTATATACTTGCCGCACAACGAAATCTCTTTCGCTCTAAACCAGAGCGCCATTGCGCCCTATTCGAATCTTGATTTCAAATCATCACGCTGATATCGCTCCGTTTCCCTGATTTTCAGCGAGGGATTATTCTAGAAACCGTTAATCGATATTTTACCATTGTGATAAAATCACAATGGTAAACGTTTCCTTTTACCCTTAGAGAACATCTATGAAATTATCACAGCACTTACTGCTAGCAAGCATAATCCTACTTAATGGCTGTAGTAGTATTGGTAAAGGGATGGTTGAAGCCTTTCTGGAAAAGGAAGAAGCTGAAGACACTCGGCTCTGCCAAATTAGAGGCGAACCATTTCAAGGCATATCACCCCAGGTGAAAGACTCTGATAGTACAGCAAAAGTACTGATGGTCCATGGTGTAGGAAATCATATTCCAGGATACTCAACCCAGTTAATGGAAAAATTGGCCAATGAAATGAAACTGAACTATATAAGTAAGGTGACCAAAAACATTTCTCTAACCGATCCACTCGATAACACTAAAAAACTGGGTAACCTCAGAATTAATCGTTTAAGCAATGAAGATAAAAGTCATGAGTTAATATTTTATGAATTAACTTGGTCAGAAATTACCGCCGCTCAAAAAGCAATACTGTCCTATGATAATTCGGGGGAACATTCTTTTCGCCGCACCGCTGTTAACGACATGCTAAAGAAATTTTCTAACGATAAAGGCCCCGACCCTATGATTTATCTGGGTAAAAGTCGAAAAGACATCCTCATTTCTTTTGCACAGTCTTTTTGCTGGATGACTTCTTCACAATGGGATGATTTACCAGCCACCTCAAACCAAGCATGTATTCCAACAGAACAAGCTATAAATAATCTAAACAGCGATAATTATACTTTTATTTCTCATAGCCTAGGAAGCAGAATTACCATTGATGGTTTACAACGTATTGCTGCTTTATTTGGAAACACAAAGGGACTGATAAGAGGTCAAATGGAACGTTCTGAAGCATTGCTTCAAGCGTTTCAAAAAAAGAAAATCCCCATTTATATGCTCTCCAATCAATTACCCATGTTACAGCTAGGTCGTGAATTACCAACAATAACAGGGCAAAGAGATGCTTATTGCGATACAACTGGTGAAAATTACAATTTACGAATACTTAGTGAGACCTCTATCATCGCATTCAGTGATCCTAATGATATACTCAGTTATGCCATTCCTTATGGATTTATTGACCGTTACCTTGATTCCAGGCTTTGTATTAAGGTAAGTAACATTAACATCAATGTAGCCAAGATTATCAATGCCTTTGGTGTTGATATGGCTAATCCGCTCAAAGCCCACATAGGCTATCAGACTGATGACCGCGTAATTGCTATGCTAGTTAACGGGGCCGGTAATAAAAACACCTCCGCAATCGTTAATGATCGCTGTCAAACACTTTTAATGACTGACTAAAAATATGATAAAACAATACAGTAAACTCATCCCCCTAATTTGCCTGACATTTTTAGTTTCATCCTGTGCAACTAAAGCCAGTAAATCAGCAACAAACACAGGTGATAATCATCTAAATCCAGCAAAACAATTAACCACAATACCATATCCTAAAGGTCCATTTGAAGGGCCACAAAATTACAAGGTTTCTGATTTACTCCCTCAAAACATGATTTTTGGTCGACATCATTCTATTGATAGAAACGTTCTTAATGATGGGTATCTTTTTCTCTACACGATCAACTCTGCCTATGGAAAAATAAGAGCCGTTTCAACCGCTATGGCTTATAAACGTGTTCAAGAAATAAATGCCATTGCTAAAATTGAAGAAAAGAGCAAATTAAAAGAATTTGGCGGAGGTATTTATGAAAAAGGCAAAGATGTTATTGAAGGTGCATATACTCTAGTTACTAGTCCAGTGAATACAGTCACAAATGCCGTTAGTGGTGTTGCTAAGATATTTAAACGGGTAGGTGAAAATGTTATTGAACAATCTCGTAGTGATGCTGAAGATAATCGATTAAAAAGTGTCATAGGGTTTGCTAAAACCAAACGAGATTATGCCTATGATATGAATATTGATGTTTATTCTCGTAATCCATTATTGCAAGACTCACTTGATAACCTAACCTGGTCTGGTTATAGCGGTAATATGGCTATGGCATTAACTATTTCTGCCTTTACCGGCCCAATAACAACAGGCATAGGAACTACAAATTTATTAAATAAAGTGTTTCGTGATACAGCACCTGCAGACCTTCGTCTCATGAACCGAAAAAAACTGCAAAGCATGTCTATAAATGCCAAGACTATTGACTTATTTATAGAACACGGTATATTCACGCCTAAAGAACAAACCGTCATTGTAAATTCTTTAGATGCTATGAAAAACACAGCTGACCGAAGTGCCTTCATTAAATTTGCAACTCGAACCAATGATCCTGATGTCGCTTTTTTTCGCCAGCGTCAGGCAGAAATGTATAGCAACTTTAACCGTGTCTATATACCTGTATCACGTTTTATCGGGTTAGGTACATTTGTTGGAGGTCTGACATCTAAAAACAATCTAGTTCTGTGCTTACCGTTAGACCACGTACTATGGACTGCTGATATAGCAAAAGTTGCTACATTTCTTAGTCACCAAGCCTCGTCTAAACTTGGAATTAATAAAAAACAGTTGGTTTTAGCTGGTACGGCTAGTCCAATAGCAACACAGAAACTAAAAGAATTAGGCTGGTCAATCTCTGAGCGAATGTTTTAATAATAAAAAATGCAATCAGTCCATTTACACATATATGAAATTTACAAAAATGAACAAAATATTCAGATCTATTTTAGTTATTTTTTTAACTTGCTCCCCTGGCTTGGTTCATTCAGAAGAAGAAGCAATGCTTCCCACTCCTGATTACAGTGGTGATTTATTAACACGATCTACGCTAACAGGAGATTGGAATGGCTCAAGAAAAAAACTTGCTGAAAACGGGCTACATCTAGACTTTAGAGTTGTAACGACTTATCAAAATTTATTTGATGGTGGTATCAAAGAACATGATGGGTTTGTATCAACCCAAGACTTAGTGATACAACTCGATACAGGTAAAGCTGGACTCTGGCCAGGTGGGCTTCTTAAGCTACGGGTTGAATCCAGAGTGGGAGAAGCTGTTGATGGCATATCAACAGGAGCACTTTCTCCAGTGAATAATGATGCTCTCATTCCAAATGATTCAAATAATATTAACGACGAAACTATTGGTCTTACGGAAGTGGTCTTCACCCAATTTCTTTCTCCTCAATTTGGCATTGTTGGCGGCTTGCTGAATACCTTAGATGGCGATACTAATGAACTAGTTGGAAATCCAAGGTCTGATGCTCACTTCTTAAACAGTTCTTTTTTGTATTCTTTGGTTGAAGCAACAACCTCTCCCACTGTAACACTAGGCGGAGGGATGATATTTATACCCAATGATTCGATTATAGGCTCCATTCTTGCTTTCGATACTGAAGAGTCAGCCACTCATAATCCATTTGATACCAGTAAAGGCACGACAGTTGCGACTGAGTGGAATTTCAAATACTCACTTGGAGAGCTCCCTGGAGCCCAAACGGCTGGGTTTCTCTATGCTTTTGATAATGAATTTACCACTTACGGTAATGATCCTCGTTCAACCATCCCAGAATTGATTAGAGGTAACGGTCTACCCCAAAAAAGTGAGTCATGGGCTTTTTACCATAATGCTCACCAATATCTGCAATGGGATGATGGTAAAGGCTGGGGCATATTTACCCGTTTTGGTATCGCTGACAGAGAAACCAATCCCATAGACTGGACTGCAGCAGCAGGTATCTCAGGCGAAGGTGTTTTTAATATCCGGCCTAATGATTCGTTTGGCTTAGGCTATTATCATATAGAACCTACTGACTCACCTCTTTTCAAATTTCTTGATATCAACGAAGAAAACGGATTTGAGATTTGGTATAACGCTGAAGTAACACCCTGGTTTCATGTGACTGCAGATCTTCAAATCATTGATACAGCCCTAGATAATCCAGGCGTTGGCACTATCCCTCCAGGATCGATTTCCCTCGCACTGCCAGAAAGTCACACAGCATGGATCTTTGGACTTAGAACTGAATTAAACTTTTAACAAGGCTATGTCTGCATTAGCTGTTGGTAAATCATAAGGGCCAATGATTGCGGGCATTTATCATTACTATGATTCACCTACAATTAATGACTTAAGCGACTACCAACACTTAATGAGTACATAGCCTTTAACAACGACTGACTACCATTCCCATGAAATATTTTATTCTACAAACTATAACTAGCTTAGCTTTGACCAGTGCACTTTTGATAATTCCATCAGTGCAAGCGGAAACTAAAGCCGTAAATAAAAATGAGCCGAGCGCACCCCAAGCGACTGGTAGCAGTGCATCCGACTTGGCAGAAAAACTACAAAATCCAGTTGCAAATCTTATCAGTGTGCCGTTCCAGAATAACTGGGATTTCGGTGTCGGCTCTACTGATGCAATGAGTTATAAGGTTAACATACAACCAGTGATTCCTTTCGATATCAGTGAGAATTGGAATCTAATCACCCGTACCATTTTGCCAGTAAACTACCTGGAATCACCGGTTCCTGGAGGAGATGATGTCAGTGGCCTAGGCGACATCGTGCAAAGTTTTTTCCTCTCACCAAAAGAGAAGGTGGCCGGCTGGGTCATAGGCGGGGGGCCAGTGTTACTTTATCCCAGTGCCACTGATGATGCGTTGGGCGGAGAAAAGTGGGGAGCAGGACCGACAGCAGTGCTTCTAAAACAAGCCAGCGGCTGGACATATGGTGCATTGACCAATCATATTTGGTCGTTCGCGGGGACACAATCTCGACAGGATATCAGTGCTACTTTACTGCAACCATTTATTTCCTACACCACGCAAAAGGCAACGTCTTTTGGACTTAATACAGAGTCAACTTACGACTGGGAAAACACCCAATGGACTATACCTTTGAATCTCTCGGTCAGCCAAGTACTAAAGTTAGGCAGCCAACCCATTCAGCTCTCCATGGGGGGACGCTATTATGCTGAGAAACCTAAAGGGGGACCCGATTGGGGACTGCGCTTTCAACTGACACTATTATTTCCGAAATAAACCTTAATTAGCTTAATATACATCCGAGTAATGCAGGCTGAAGACCTGCGCCCCTAATAATTGCTTAAGTTAATTCATACACATTCCTGTTAAAGACTTAACTTTTACAGTCAATGCATTACAAGGTTGGATGAGCTTATCTAGCGCAGCGCAGATAACAAAATCCGACATTCTGAATAATCAAGCATGTCGGATGACGTTTTTTAATGTTTCGCAATAAAAAATCTTATCCAACCTTGTTACAACATATTGTTCAATATTTAAATTTTCCTGTAACTTAATGGCATTGACGGTAAGCATGGGGACTAAGAGTATTGTTATTCATCGCTTTTAACAATCCATAAATCGGAGGGACTTTATACCCCCGACCGCTTATGGCCTTAGTTTTATTCTAGTCGCGACTCCATAAAACTAGATTTTCGCAATTTAACCATCTACTTAGGGAGCTGGAAAGAAATAATTGCCCAATATTTGGGCAGGGTTTTTGTTTGTCTTCAGTGGGGTGGCAACAGGCGCATAGCAAGCTATGTAACTGTTGCTACCACGCTGAAGGCGGACAAAAAGACCAGCAAGATTGGATGATTATTTTTTCCAGCTCCCTTAAGTGAGGATCATACTCTTTGTTTTACCATATTTGCCAAGGCTTCCTCTAATTTCTCAGTATTACGCAAATTGATATCCCTCTGCGGAAACGGAATTTCGATATTTGCTGCTTTCAACGTCTTGTGTATTATCACAGCCAGATCACTCTTAACGGTAACCCAGCCACGGGCACTTTCTGTCCAGGCGCGCAACTCAAAGTCGAGAGAGCTTTCCCCAAAGTTCTGAAACAAAGCTTCTGGTTTGGGGGAGTCAATTATTTCGGGATGGTCTTTAGCGACTTTTAACAACAGCTCAAGAACCTGTTCAGGATCAGCTTCGTAAGAGACTCCAACCGGAATAATAACCCGGCGTTTCTCATCGGAGAATGTCCAGTTAATCACCCGTGAAGAAATAAAATCCGAATTGGGAACAATCACATCAGAGCCATCAAAAGTGGTTATTTTACTGGCCCGGATGCCGATAGAAGAAACTCTGCCGATCAAATCGTCAAACTGAATTTTATCCCCCACACGAATGGGGCGTTCAAACAAAAGAATAATGCCCGAAATAAAATTACTGGTAATATTCTGCAAACCAAAACCGATACCCACACCCAGCGCACCCAGCACGATGGTGATTTTATCAAGAGAAAACCCAAGCAATGAGACGGCTGCCAAAAAGCCAGCCACAAGGATTATGTAACGACTGAAGGTGGTAATAGCGAATGGAACACCGGGAGGAGTACCTATGCGAGAAAATATCTCATTATCCAGAACGAGGTTGACAAATCTAGCCAATAACCAGGAAAACCACAATGTAAAAGCAAAAGCCAGGATGCCACCAAGCGAAAACTGAATAGGATCAATCCCTAACGGTGTTGTAAGTATCGCGTGTGTTACATCTAGAACCGGGTTCAACAGTGAGATTGCTCTAAGTATAAGAAATGCCCAGGCCAAAAAACCAGCAGTCCGCAGAATTCGTCGCGTTAGACTAACAAAGGGATGACGATGAATTCTGATCATATTTAGAAAATCAAAATGCCCTGTATCAATGTAGCTATGGAGGATGGCTTCTACAATACGAACAATCGCGATAAATGAGGCGCCTGCAAACGGTCCCCAAATCATCAGAAAGGCTATTTTACCCGCCAGTTCCGAATAACCAAGAATTACAGCCACGATTCCGGCTCCAAATACAGGTATAGAATAGCGCAACCAGGTCTGCATTAATTTAAACCAGAAACTGTTACGAAGATAAGCGGAGATTTGTAGAAAATGTTTAGGTAATAGCCAACGCAGTGCAATCAGAGCAACGACAAACTCCAAGATTAAAGTTAACCTGCTCAATAGGGTAAAACCACCGAAAACAGAGCGAACTTCCTCTACTAATCCGAGCAGGGTAATGATAATCAGCGAAACACGCAACGCAGCAGGCAACATCCCACTCACTACATATAGCCATAAGGGCAAACTGCTTATTATCGTCACAAAAATAAACCCCAGAGTGCGGTCAGCATAAAGAAATGGTGTCATATATAGACTGAACAGCATTGCCGCTGGCCATGGATGCTTCAAGGCATCCAGTCCATAATCCTCGATTCTTGCTTCTTCTCTTATAAGCTGATGTCTGCGTGAGATAAACCAGCCTAGAAATAGTGTCAATATTGCCTGAATGAGCAAAAGAACATACTGATCTTTTATAAACTTAATCAATCCGATTTTTAACTCTTTGGTACGACTGACGAAATGCTCTGGTATTGATTTTATTTTTTCGCTGTTAAACTCGCTGTGCCACAGAGGCATATCCTGGGCCTGCATAATATTGGAAACCATTGCTTTTTCGGCTGCCTCAATTTGTTCGATTGCCAAATCGACCATGTCTTGTTGTTTAGAGGTTCTAGCCAGGATATCCAGAGCCAAATTTCGAGAACTTTTTAGCCTGACCTGTAATTTATGCAACAATGCCAGTATTTCCGTCACCCGTTTTTTTACAGTCTCTGGCGCAGATTCATGCTTGACCACCTTCTGGGTTAAACGCCAAACTCGTTTTTTCTCCTGGACTAATTCAAGACCTTTACTAAGCCTGTCAGACCGATTTTTGAAGAGTTCCTGCTGTGTTGTAAGACTTTTTTTAAGAATATTCCAGTGTGAACTAAGCTCCTGTATTTCAAATTTATCTAAACGATCGGCCAGTTTTTTTTCCAGACTGGCCAGCATGACCTCAATTTCTTTATTGAATTTATCAAGAGCCTCCCCGGCTTGCTTTTCAGTGTCAGTTTTGGACAACTCTGTTTCAATCTTTTCAAGACGATCTTCGATTGCTTCAGCTTGTCCGGTAATATCGGCAATATTGATGGCTATTAATTGTTTTTCTGTAATAGCTTCGGAAGCTGTCTTTGCAGACTGTTCAGCTGATGCATTCGGTGTTACGACGAGTAGACACAGTACTAACACGGGTAGCAGAGTGATCCTTTGAGACCAGTCGCGAGTATAAAATGGAAAATAAATCAAGGCAATAAGCCTACTGAAATGTGTGTTCATTGTGGGCCCTTCTGAATGAAGAATACTCTAATAATATATTGCATTACCTAACTGGCAGAGTAAGCGTAGGACCAGTATATTGAGTCTGCCCGGCCTGTAGATCAAACAACTGCGTCAACAACATAAAAGTTGATTTGCTCTGCAGATCATTATCGGTAATATAAAACCAATAGTTTCGGTAAGGAACAGCTATAAAAGCATTTTCGGGGTATTCTTCGCTAAAACTCACCTGAAACACTGAGCCGGCTGGCGTTTCACCCCAATCGAATACGCCTTTTCCATCCCGTGTTTTTGTAACGGTAACCAGTCCCGCTTTAATGTGTTCTTCAGGTATCTTTACATTTTGTGACAAGTAATACATGACGCTGGAAATCGAACGGGTGCGAACGTTAAGTTCGCCTGGATTCGCATTAACAAAATCATTATTAATTCTCACTTTATGCGTCCCCTTATGTATTTGTAGATCGGCATCGCTTTCACTTAAATTATCCAGAAGTTTTGATGCTTCATCAATGATATCCTGATTCACTTTGCTTAACTCAAAAAGAATGACCAGATCCGGATGTTTTGAATTTAAACTCAGATCGGGCCCAATTTCCAGATCACCATTAAGCTGAAGAATTCTGAACAACTCCAGTATTCGTTTGAACTTTCTAAATTCCGGTTCGAGTTCTGGAGTGGGTCCTGAAGCCCGAGGGGAGTTATAAAGGTCATTCATACGTTCCAGACAGATACCAAAAATTCGTTCAACACTCCACCCTGATTGGGTCATGACTAAAACAGCTTGTAGTGGAATCGAGGAAAGGACGCTTTTAAGAAAGTCTTCTCCTTGTAACGGTGAGTAGGAAATCGTTGGTTTATCGACATAACTAACACCCAGATTAGGCGAAATTACGTTCCCGCCGGGGCCTATGTCCAGCCCGGCATCAATACCAATGTTACCGCTAAAAGTCATTGCCGCAGTAACACTACTCACTTTAAGAAAAAACGGTTTGTCCCGATATTTCATACGCACCAGATTAAGCAGCATTTGTTCATTCTGGGTATTTACGATCACCTGGTTATAAGCTGAATGTGTGTTTTGCAGCGCGCTGGGGCCAAAAACTGACTGGCAGCCGGATAAAATTAACACCAGGAAAAGAGCAATAAAACGATTTTTTTTCATAAAGCCTACAATGAACAGTTGATATGGATTTTTTTATAGAACCGTAAACAAGGATTAACCCAGCCCGGCGTTTTACACTTAGCATAAACTCTCTGCCAAGGGATAATTTTTATAATTTTCATAAAACCAACAAATTAATGGGACAAACCAATGGAAACCAAAAACCATGGCAAACCAATGGGGTCACAAACCAATGGGGTCCACAAACCAATGGGGTCAGACTCGATTGATACACACTACAACTCCAAACCAGTTTCTTGTATTGGTACTCTAATACTCATTTGTTAGTTATTCCTTCTAAGTAACAAAAATATAACACTTTGATTATATTGTATTTTTGTTAATTGTAGTTGGGTGTTCATTCCTTGGCTTAAGGTGCTGATTACAATGACTCTCCGCCATTTTAAAAAAGCCAGCGTCTCTACTCCGTCATTCCTGCATGCTCTTAGCAGGAATCTAATTTACTAAGAATGGATCCCCGATAAAACACCTCGGGGATGACGCGTGGCAGTTGGATTTATTCTTTTTCCGTATAATATGGCGGAAGCTCATGGTTAATCAGGTAGTTATTTATCTCCCTTACCATAATGACGACTGGTTCCCACCATTCCCAACAGAAGCCCAATATAAAGTCACGCTTACTATATACGCCGCACACCATTTACGTAGTATTCGGATTCGTTCGTATACTTATCACTGGATCAGGGAACTCTACCCGCTTTTAATGACGACGCCTCAACATAAGTTGGTGCTAACTCGTCTTTCTATATCCTACCTGCTAACCTAATCAGTTAACTTTTCCTCAACGCTCACTACCTATAAAGCTGCTTGAGGTAGTTTGAAGCCAGCTTCCAATCGCAGATTTCGGTGGACCTACCCCCCTCTTCTGATGAGCTTATCCACAAATATTACAACCCCTTCTGTATCGTTTACTTGTGTGCCTGTGGCACACTTCCTGGATTTTCAGTGGTAGGGCTATACGTTTCACGTAAATAATCAAGCAATGACCAGCGTGGTAATTTTTTCTTCGCTCCCTGCCCTTCAATCCAGTAACGATACAATTTATCGATTCGTCCTGTAGTGCGTTGAATGTTCAACCAACTATTTATCAATGATTGTAGTCGTGTATTAACCTTATGCACCGCGTAACCAATTGGAAAACGCTGAACATTGTCTTTATCAAAACAAACAGCATAATTAGGTCTGAGCATGGTTAGGGTCATCCCCTCTTCTACACTGGAAATTAAGGCATCAAAATCGTGCTTTTTTTCGAAAAAGTCTTTTAACGAAGTAATATGGATTATTTCGATATTTGGTAAATGTCTTTGAAAGTAACCGATTCGAGGGTAGTTTTCTAAAGTCGCCAACTTAAGCTTCATTTTAGATATGGTGTCATATTCAGAAAATTGCTTTTTACGATAATCTCTAACAATTAATGCTGTCGTTAAATCCATTGTAGGTTCACTATAAAGAACTTTATCCAGATATTTAGCACTTATCTGTGCCCCGGAAATAATAACATCAATTTGCTGATTATCTAGAGACTTGTATAAATTATCCTGATTATGAAATGGAATTAACTCCAGTTCAACACCTAGGGAGCTAGCTAGATAATTCATCATTTCAACATCAAACCCAACCAGTTTATGTTGCGCATTATAGTAAGAAAAGGGGACACGCCCAGGATTATAACCTACCCGTAATTGACCTCTTTTCACAATCTGATCTGGTGTGGCTGGCTGGCCACCAGGATCACCGGCTCCAGGTAAGCTGTATTTAATTTGACTACTCGCATCCCAATCAACCTGCATATGATTAAGTGTTGCACTAACATCCTGCTCTGTAGACAATATCTTAGTGAAAATAAATTGATTCAGTTGAATAGTAGCAAAAACCATGGCAACACTTAAAGAAAGAAAAACTACAATTTTGCGTAGGTTAAAACTAACCAGACCCACTAGAAAAGCCGTAGTGGTTAAAGTCATACTTATCAGAAAAACAGCCGCAGTCAATGAAGAAAATCGTTTGGTGATAACATCACCTGCCAGAAACAATTGATATAAATCTGCAGGTAACTGCAAATAATCCAGCAAAAAAGGGATACTGACATGAACTTTGGCAAAAAAACTGAACAAACCATTAAAAGCTAATCCTAGACTCTGACCAAAACCCAGGTCGACATTACTAAACCATGAAGCAAATAAAACAAAAGAAAGCGCCAATAATTTTCCAAGACCAGGGAAGTTAAATACAACTGGAATAATAATTTCATTATAATGTTCACTCTCGTCAGTGTGTACCTGATGTTTTTTAAAAATTTCATTACAGCCTTCTATTAAAACAGGTATCAGAATAAACAAATTACCGGTTGCGAATGCAGTAACCAATATTCCTCGACAGTCGCCTAAAATGTCACGATAACGAAAGGGGGTAATTGCACTGACAAAGAAAGGTAATATCCACAGAGATAACAGTAATGCCGAAGAAATATAGACCAGAAAATAGACTTGTAATTTTTCAAAATCATCCATCTGAATCGTTCCTGCCGCTGCTGCAGTGATGGCAAAAATACCGAAAGGTAACACCTTAATAATTTTTTTTGTTATGGAACTAAGCGCTTCAAGTAACACCTTTGCAGGAGTCAACACATCATTTTTATTTTTGACTGTAATCAGCGCAGCCCCTAATAATAAACTGAATACCACCACTGCGGGAACCGCCGATTCAGATAATGATTTAAACGGATTAGAGGGTATATATAAATCGTAATAATTTAATTCTGGCGGAGGGGTAATCAGGCTTGCACTAAAAAAACTGGCACCTTTCCATTCAGGAAAAGATAGCGCCAGGCTAAAGACAACTAACAAGCCCATAAACCAGAACAGCAATATTAACAGGCCAAATTTTTTGGCAACTTCCTTTGTTTGTTGAGGTGACAAAGACCCCAAACCAACAACAAGAGACAAAACTATATAAGGAATAACCGCTATTTGTAAAAACTTAACAAATACAATACCGACAATATTCAGCCAGGCCACGCGCTCACCAAAGAATATTCCAACCAGAACACCCAGAAACAGTGCCAATAACACTTGAGTCGAAAGGGAAAGTTGCCGTGAAAAAATTTGCATTATCATCTGAGCCATTGATTAGAAGTGTATAAGAAATATTGTTTCATATAGAGACCATCATTGAAAGAAAATCAGGTTCTTTATCCAATTTAAAGTGCCAGATATTCTCCATTAATGTCTGGTTTATAATTCCCAGCCAAAAGTAGCATAATACTTAAGATCATTTTTATCAGACTCCTTAGTATCGTACTCGTTATCAAACCCCAGCTTGATGGCCATTCCTTTGTAATAATCAAGTTTGTGAGTCCATACAAATGTTGTAACGTTTCGGTATTCACCTAAATCAGTTGCAGATGGATAGAATATATTATTAAATTTTACTGAATGCTTATCTGATCGATTCCATAATATATTTAAGCCGACTAAACCTTCCAAATTTATGGCGTTATTAGGGTCTATGACTTCGTAAACACCATTCAAACCCATTCTTGTAGCCAGCTCTAGTTTTTTGTTTTTTATCCATAGATATCCAGGACCGAAAGCTGCCCTGATACGATAGTCCCAATCTTTGAATTGATCCTTATCGAAACCAGCGGAAGCGAAGTAAAACCAAGAAGAATCATTTACTAACCAGTCTTTTAGCAAATCTACTTTTAACGAATTATCTGTAGATTCATTATCTTCTTGTTTATAGATATAAACGGCCTTAAAATTCCACCTATCTTCATCATCTTCAAAATAGGAACTGGTCCCCATTCTAAAGCTAGTGTTATTAGATGAGCCTGCCGCCCCATTGAAACCAACATCAATATTTCGTTTCCAATCAATTAATAAACCCGTTCCAAAGAGACCTTCGTCCTTATCTTGGTTTTCAGCAACATCCTCAGTTTCAACTTTTGCTATTGTTTGTAAATTTATAGACTGCAGGTTTGTAATATTGTCTTTTTTTATGGTCAAGGTACCAAGCGAATCATGCTCTACAATTAAAGCGCCTTTAGTTTGGGTTTTAATAAAAATATTGAGTTCATCACCATTGTTCAACTTGATAGTTGTACTGTATGCCATTGACGGAATAAGAATTATCGCCAATTGTGAATATTTTAATTTGTGTTTCATACTACCTATATTTAATAATGGAAGTATCCTGTTTTTTAACCGGATACAATTTTACACAAAATATTAATTCAAAGAAACAGGCATTATCTAATGCTTTCTCGCCACTCATCGTCATTATAGCGTTAGCTTATGTGCTATCAGGTTCAGAAAGAAGAGCTTCTTGACCTTTATGGCCTCAGTGTGAAAGCATTCTGCTTTTGATCTCCCTCTTTGGAAAAGGGGGATTTCACAAAACAGTAACCCATTGATATTAAATGAATTATTTTTTGTAATAAAATCCCCCCCAACCCATCTTGTCCAAAGAGGGGAGCTAAAAGCCAAAAAT
>Ga0105349_10000630_pt1 | contig 14090 bp, 12 predicted proteins | sample EN1Hudseemescosm_FD_83661 | JGI IMG/M metagenome (GOLD analysis project Ga0105349, IMG submission 83661) | Methane-oxidizing microbial communities from mesocosms in the Hudson Canyon - EN1B Hudson Canyon | ecosystem: Environmental > Aquatic > Marine > Cold seeps | place: Hudson Canyon...
AGTTTATTGGTATAAAACACCTTATTTCAGTGAATTCAGGATCATCGGCTAATCTTGTCGCCTTTGCCACATTAACCTCGCCAAAACTAGGTGATCGTGCAATACAAAAAGGCGATGAAGTCATTGCCGTTGCCGCAGGTTTCCCCACAACCGTTAATCCAGTTGTTCAATACGGTGCTATCCCTGTTTTTGTTGATGTTGATTTAAAAACACATAATATTGATGCAGACCTTATAGAAGCCGCAATTTCGCCTAAAACAAAAGCGATTATGTTAGCTCATACATTAGGTAACCCATTTAACCTAAGCAAAGTTAAAGCAATATGTGAAAAATATAACTTATGGTTAGTAGAAGACTGCTGCGATGCCTTAGGCGCTAAGTTCGATGGAAAAATGGTCGGAACATGGGGCGACATAGCAACACTCAGCTTTTACCCTGCTCACCATATCACTATGGGAGAAGGCGGTGCCGTATTTACCAATAATAGCCAACTCATATCCATTGCCGAATCATTTAGAGATTGGGGGCGTGATTGTTACTGTAAGCCAGGCTGTGATAACACCTGCGGCACTCGATTTAATCAACAGCTAGGTTCATTGCCGCAAGGATATGATCATAAATACACCTATTCCCATTTAGGCTACAACCTAAAAATAAGCGATATGCAAGCCGCTTGTGGTGTAGCACAATTACAGCGTGCGCCAGAATTTATCAAAAAACGAAATGAAAACTTCGAGTATTTAAAAAATAGACTATCGACACTCACAGACTTTATTGAATTTACCGAAGCAACAGAAAACTCAACCCCCTCATGGTTCGGCTTTCCTATCACCGTAAAAGAATCAGCAGGCGTTAGCCGAGTAGACCTCACCAAATACCTAGATCAGAACAAAATTGGCACCCGTCTTTTATTTGCCGGCAACTTAACTCGCCAACCCTATTTTGAAGATGTAGAGTATAGAATCTCAGGTGAATTAACTAATACCGATATAACAATGAATAGCACCTTATGGCTAGGCGTATTTCCGGCACTAGGTAAAGAACAGCTAGATTTTATTGCTGAGAAATTAGAAGAGTTCTTTGGTATTAATTTCTAATGTTTGAGCTTAAACAGAGTGAAATTGAAGGCTGTTTTGAATTGCAGTTTAAGGCGGTTGATGATGAGCGGGGGAGATTTGTAAAAGTCTTTCAGGATCAGGTGTTCTCAGAACATGGATTAGTAAGTAACTTCCCAGAAGAGTATTATTCAGTTTCACAAAAGAACGTGATTAGAGGTATGCACTTTCAGCTTCCACCGATGGATCATGTCAAGGTGGTGTATTGCGTTGAAGGTGAAGTAATAGATGCAGTCGTTGACTTAAGGCTTGATTCGCCAACTTTTGGCCAATATACGTTGTTTGAGTTAAGTTCTGTCAAAGCTAATGCTATCTATATACCTAAAGGTATGGCGCATGGTTTTTGTGTACGAAGTGAGCAAGCCATTATGGTGTATAAAGTCAGCACGGTTTATTCGCCTGAACATGATGCTGGAATATTGTGGGATTCAGCTGGAATTAAATGGGGAATAACATCTCCAATATTGTCTGAAAGAGACCAACGCTTCCCCACATTAGACGTCTTTGAGTCCCCTTTTAAATTATGAATATATTTATAACTGGTGGCACAGGCTTTATTGGTAGTCATGTACTACGAATGCTTGCAGCTACAGATCACAATGTAACAGCACTACGTAGAAGTCTTAGCCGACCATGTATCAAAATAGGTAGCGAGCCATTATGGCTTGAAAAAGAAATGGATTTGCTAGAGACAAATGACTTTATAGGAATCGATGTGATTGTTCTCTTGGCTTCAGTAGGTGTTAGCCCAAAAAAGGCATCGTGGCATGATCTGTTTTATTGGAATGTCTTGGTCATGTTGGATACCTTGGAAAAGGCACACTCTGCCGGAGTCAAACGGTTTGTTTTGGCAGGTTCATTCGCCGAGTACGGTTTGTCGGCAGACAAGTATGACTTTATACCTATTGATGCACCATTATTGCCAACCTCACCCTATGCTGCATCTAAAGCTGCTGGTTTTATAGCGGCTAATACTTATGCAATAGAAAAACAAATTGAACTTTGTTACTTACGAATCTTTTCTGCTTATGGAGATGGCCAATATATCAATAACTTTTGGCCATCCCTTCGTGCAGCAGCTGTGAGTGGAGATGATTTTCTGATGACGGCGGGCGAACAAGTGCGAGATTTTATTCCTGTAGAAAGTGTGGCTCAAGCATTTATTAACGCAATAGAAGATGAAAATAAGGTCACTAACAAAGTGCCTTTCGTCGCAAATGTTGGTACGGGAAATCCAGTGTCGATGCTTCAGTTTTCCCAGACATGTTGGGAACAGTGGGGTGCGACAGGGCAAATAATCGCAGGCGCCAAACCATATCGTCCCAATGAGCCTATGAGATACGTGCCGCTGATTACCAAAAAGGAAATTTGATGGCGACGGGAGAAAATAAAAACATTGTGATATTAGGTGCCGGAATTGCAGGAATTTCAGCTGCATATCATGCAAAAAAAATAGGAATGAGAGTAAGTTTGTATGAAGCTAGAGCTAGGCCTGGTGGATTGTTGGGCAATTTTACTATTGATGGGTTTCGTTTTGATAATGCTATTCATCTCTCGTTTACAAGGGATGATTATGTCAGAACGTTATTTGATCAAACACCATACTATACACATATGCCAGAATCATATTGTAAAGATAGGGAGTTTTGGCTGAAACATCCAGTACAAAATAATCTTTTTCCTCTCCCTGTTGATGAAAAAATATCATTAATAGAGTCTTTTGTTGATCGGCCGATAACTACTCCGCAGAACTACAAAGAATGGCTGAACTGTCAGTATGGATTAAAGTTCTCTGCTAAATACCCTGAACGATATACACTAAAATACTGGGGGGTAGAGCCGGAAAAATTATCGCTAAATTGGATTGGTAACCGGATCAGAAAAGCAGATGTCAAGGAGATTTTGAAGGGGGCCTTTGAATCTCGTGATGACAATCATTATTATGCTACCGAAATGAGATATCCTAAGCAAGGCGGTTATTATAGTTTTATTCAGAATATGGCTAATGAAGTTAATGTCGAGTGTGATAAAGAAGCTGTGCGTATAAGCCTCAGTAATAAGACGATTACATTTAAAAATGGCACTAAAATCCAATATGATAATTTAATCAGCTCTCTCCCCCTTCCAATCATTTGTAATATTATCGAAGAATGTCCTCCTTCCGTGCTTGAGGCTTCAAGTTCTTTACTTTGGACAACAGTGGACTTGATTTCTATTGGTTTTAATATGCCTGAGGTACCACCTTATTTGTGGTTTTATATATATGACGATGATTGTTTAGCTGCTAGAGCATATTCTCCTAGTTTGAAGTCTCCTGACAATGCTCCACAGAGTAAATCTTCTCTTCAATTTGAAATATATAATTTATCAATTAAAAAAAGATTAGATAAAAACACTTTGGTTTCTAATATTAAAGAAAAGTTGTTAGAAATGAAAATATGTAAAGAAGACGATATAGAGTTTATACACCACAAGCATCTTCCTTTCGGTAATGTTGTATTTGACATGGGGATGGAAGACAGAAGGCAAGTTGTTTTGGACTTTTTGAAGTCAAACAAGATCCATACTTGTGGACGTTTTGGTGAATGGGATTATTTATGGAGTGACCAAAGTTTATTAAGCGGTAAAAAGGTTTCAGAAAGCCTTTTTGCGAATAGTAAATGACAAGTATTGTAAAGAATACGTCTTATTATACAGTTGCAAATATACTTCCTCAGGCTATAGGCTTTTTATTTTTGCCTATATATAGTCGATATATGACGCCTAGTGATTTTGGTATTGTTGCTGCTATGGAGACACTTACTTACATATTTTCAATTATTGTTTGCTTTAGCCTAGATAGAGCCGCGCAGAGATTGTACTTTGATGAAGTTGATTTGCCAGGTCAAAAAAAGGTATTAAGTACATTATTCATATCAAGTATATTGTTTGCGTGTTGTTTTGTTTTCCTTGCAATTTTATTTGAACCAATGCTTCAGCCTATATTTAGCGGGATAGCTTTTTATCCATATTTTGTATTTTGTATACTGAATGTCGCATTAAATAGTCTGGGTTTGATTACTACAATATATTATCAAGTGTCAGAACAGCCTCTTAAATATATGATAATAAAACTTACGCGATTTATATGCCAAATACTAATGACAGTTTTTTTTGTCGTTTGGCTGTCAGAAGGTGCTATTGGTCAATTAAAAGCTGAGTTGATTACTATTGGATTATTTATTCCTTTTTATCTTATTATTGCGAATAAAAATTTTGGGTGGCATTTTGATATTAAAATCTTACAAAACGCTCTTAACTATGCGTGGCCATTTATACCCACGTTACTTGTAGCCTGGATTCTGAATTTATCTGATAGAGTTTTTCTTGAGCGATATGTTGGGTTGGATGAGTTGGGTAGTTATTCAATGGGATATAAAATATCAATGGCATTCTTTGTGCTTACAAGCGCATTTTCAATGGCATATACTCCAGTTTTTTATAAAATGGCTAACTCTGATGATCAGATTAAAGCAAAAATGAAATTATATAAATATGCTTGTTTTGCAGTAATAATGTTTACATTTTTAATGTTAGCTATTTCTTTATTTGTTAAAGAGATTTCAGATTACATGCTAGATATACGCTACGCACAATCTTATCAAATAGTTAGGATTATAATTGTCAGCCATTTATTGTCAGCCATCATGGGGATTACAAGCGTCCTTTATCTACTGCAGGCGAAAAAAACAAAATTAAATATGGTTGTTGCAATTCAGGCTTCGATATTGAACATAATACTTAATTTCATACTAATCCCAAGGTATGGAATGTTCGGAGCCGCTGTAGCGACAACTGTGTCAATGGTTGGGTTAACTATAATTCAATATCAAAAATCCAAATCTGGTTACTTTATTCCTGTTCCCTGGCATAGGCTGACGTTTTTAATTATGGGGTGTTTGGCCGTTATTGCCTTTTACCAGTATTACTTAGAATCGTTTCCTATTATCTCGCTTGTGTCAAAAACTCTCCTATTGAGTATACTAGCTGTAGGAGCTTACTTATGGATAAAGAATAATATGCAGAGGTATGTTGATTGATGGGAATTTTATAAATGCACAAATATACAGTTATTGTCCCTTCACATGAGCGACACCAGTATTTGGAGAGGTCCATTAAGTATTTTTCGGGTTTTGAGGCTAATATTATTTATGTGGATTCTAGTGTAGATCCATATACAAAAAAACTGCCACATAATATAATTTATTTTCATTGCCCATCTCTATCCTTTCCAGAAAAAGCATTGTTTGCTATTAAACAATGCAATACAGAATATATTGCTTTTTGTGCCGATGATGATTTTCTAATTGAATCTTCATTGCTTTTGGGGATTGATAATCTAGATGCTAATAATAAACTGACTGCGTCAGTCGGACGTTATCTTGCATTTAATGAAAATTTTAAAGGTGAGTTCTTTAAATTGAACAAGCATGCTGATTGGCCAGATGTTGAAAAAGATTGCGAACAAAATATTATAAATTTATTGTCAAATTATCATCAAATATTATGGGCATTATATCGCCGGGAAACTATTGAGTTAGCGTATGAGGCGGTTGTTAAGTCAGTGTTCTTAAATGATAACTTTATTGAATTAGTTATAGCAACTGTATGTGCGGGTACCGGAGGCGTATCATTTATTGATGAATATTGGGGCGTTAGAGAAATAAGTAATAGAGATCATTGGGGGCAAAGACATGCATCACTACATACAATAAAAAATCTCAATAATATTTCAAATGACACGCTAAGTTTTATTCGGCATTTAGATCCTATTGTCGGAAAAGAAAATGCTACGCTGGCTTTAGAAAGCTATTTTCTTGGCTCAAGGTCCAAGGATGAATATTATTATATTAAACAAGTCATACCTAGTGTCATAAAAATTCTAGTTCGTAAATATAAAAAGAGGGAAAAAGTAAATTTACCGTGCTTAAATGCCATAATTAAAGCAATAAAAGTAAATCACTGATTTTCGCGCTACTCTGAACAATAGACTGAAGGGGAAGAAATTTTGAGTTGAATGTCGTAGATTAAGCTAAATCAAGAATAAAAGTGAGGGCTGTCCCAGATAACACATAAAATGTATTATCGAGGGTAGCATGAAGAATGGCTGGTTAAACACTGTAAAACAGAATAAACTAATCGAGTATTTCATTGCGGGTGTAACGGCACGATGCGCTGCAGAACTGGTGGGTGTGAATCGTAAAACAGGCGGATATTATTTTCATCATTTACGGGAAATTATCTTTGTTAATCTGGCACAAGAAACAGACGTGTTTTTCGGCGGTGAAGTTGAAGTAAATGAGTCTTACTTTGGTGGAAAATGCAAAGGTCAGCGTGGTCGAGGCGCTGCGGGGGAAGTGCCCGTATTTGGCATTCTTAAGCGGGGAGGCAAGCTTTACAACAAGATAATCCCAGATGCTAGCTCAGTGACATTGATGCCTATTATTCAGGAAAAGGTGCAAGCTGACAGCATTGTTTATTCTGATTGTTGGCGAGGCTATAACGTATTAGATGTATCAGAGTTTAAACACTACAGAATCAACCATTCAAAATTGTTTGCAGATAAGGAAAATCATATCAATGGAATTGAGAATTTTTGGAATCAAGCTAAACGACACATGCGTAGATTTAACGGTGTTCCAAAAGACCATTTTACCTATTTTTGAAAGAATGTGAGTGGCGATTTAACAACTCAAAGCCACAAGCACAATTAAAGAAATTAAAACAATGGGTTAAAGAATAAATTAGCTAGTTATCTGGGACAACCCCTAAAATTTGATACATTTAGCAATTAAAGGTTTTAATTGCTCCCATGGAAACATAATGACTATAACGATCTCAGTATTAATGATTTTAATATTTCTGATATTTAGAAATAAGGAAACTTTGGCACCATCAAATATGGTTTTTCTTAACTACCTCCTGTATTTTATTTTTCCATGTATCCTGTTCTATGTTTTTAAACTTTATGGGTGGGAATATGTGCTTCCATGGGGGAAAATTAATGATTGGTCAACGCTGTCAATAGAAGCAGTTTTATCATATTTTTATGTGTTCACATTGTTCTTCTCTTGCACAAGATTTTTAGAAAATGGAAAAGGCTCAACAAAAAAGGCTGATTTTTTCCGAGGGTATAAAATAAGACCGGTCGAATTCTTTATGATTTTAGCTCTTGTTTTTATCGGCGACATCTGTTTTATGCAAGTAACTGGCGGAATGGATGCATGGACCTCAGACTACAGCAATACATATATGCAAAATAAAAAGGGTTATGGGCTACTAAATTTTTTGCTTATTCAGAGTGCCAATTTCATAGCATTCCTTCTTGGCGTTTACCTGTACTTGAATAAAAAGGTGAGCATCGCGTTAGTTGTATTTGTGATTTTAGTCTTGGTATTCAGCGCTTTTTTCCAAGGAATAAAAAGTCGAATTTTCTATTTTGCGATATTTATTAGTATTCCGTGGCTATGCTTGATGAGAATTACTATATTAAGGGGTATTGTGATATTTAGTGGGTTTGTTTTAGCTTTTAGTTTTGCGATGTACTTCCGATCAAATGGATTTTATGATACACCGGCGGAACTACTAGAATATTTTTTAAGCTATTTTAATACTATTTTTCTCCATGACATGATTATAATTGATATGCCCCTCGATTTTTTTGTAACGATAGACTATCCGATAAACAAATGGATGACTTTTTTTGGCGTCAACTCTGAGAGCTATTTACATGATATAAGTCGATGGCTAACATCAGTCTATTTCCCTGAACAGTGGATGGATGGAGCGGCCACTCAGCAGTGGCCAGTAGAAACTGAGCTATATCTTAATTATGGGTACTATGTTTTCTGGATTATCCCCATTTTTATATATTCTTTATTTATTTGTACTTTATATTTAATGCGATACAGGTTAGGACCTGTTTTTATATTTATATATGTTTCGGAACTTCTTATGTTCGTAACTATGTTTAGAGGCTCTATGACGCCATGGATCATTCCGTTCAACTTCCTTGTTTATGTTGTTTTCTTTTTTGCTGGGAAAATACTGTGCACACGAGTGGTAATTAAACATGGTAGCTGATTCAGTGAGATATCACTCAAGGTTAATTTTCGAATCATACGTTAATGAAGTATGTTTGGATTATGCCTTAAAAGAGAAAATCCTTGCTAATGTTAGGCAAGCAGATGCTCTTCCCAACTATAAAATAGTTAGTACTTTTTTTCTGTTCAAGAAATACGGACTTATTATTCCTTATACTCTGAGGCTTTTCTCAATTTTTGTTATACCCATGCTTTTATTGATATCGTTGTCTTTGAATCTTATTTTGTCTGTATTATTTTTTGTTTTTCCATTTCAGAAGAATATTTCGGACCTGCCTAAAGAGATATTATTGCCTGTAGATAATAACTTTAAATTATTCAGGTATCTGTATGATGATTTCGACAGTAGATTGTATTTTGTATGTAAGCGTCCAGCTACCTACATCATGTATTTTTCTGCGGGGGATTTTCTTAAATCATTTCAGATTGTTGTTAGCGTTTTGGTACGGATTATTATGTTTCGGAATACCAGGCAAGTCCGTCGTAAGGATTTGGTATTCCACGTCATTGATTTGATACCTATATCGTGGCTTTCGTTGTTTATTCAGAAGCTTACTACGGAAGAAAAAACATTTATCACAGATTGTAATCTTCAGCGTTGGTCTTATTTATTGACCCATATGACTACGAACTGTTCACTGATTCAGCATGCTTATATTCATAAAGGCCTACAGTTTGATTATTCGTTTGGAAGTGTTAGTTATTTGTATGTTTTTGATCCAGTATTTAAAAGTGATTTTACGGATTACTATCAAGTCGAAAATATTGGTATAATCAGGCCAACGTATGAGTTAGCTACTTTTCAGAGCGAAAAAAAAGTTCTATTTTTGGCGTCATCTGCCCCCTTTATGAATTTTGAGTTACGTTTCTTACAATTTATTAGACATCATTATGATTTCTACATTATTGTAAAATTACACCCATTCCATATTTATGATGCGTCTATTTCAAAATTGACTATTCTTGCTGATATTGTTATTGAGAAAGATGTGTTTCCTGATTGCGATTACATGGTGTCATATGACTCTTTTCTTGGCTTTGAGTATAAGTCTATGGGTAAAAACGTCCATTTTTTAAAGGATGGAAAATGGGAGGACTATTTTACTGCCCCGCCCCCTCCTTAAAAAGAACCCAAGTTGAAAAGAAAATTTTAATATACTATTAATTAGAGCTTAAATTTAAAACATGTCAAAAAATAATTACAAAGTTTGCACAAAATCCATCATGGACACATCGGATTTGAAGATAAAATTTGATGAAAATGGGGTGAGTGATCATTGGTTAAACTTTGAGCAAAATATAAAGCCAAATTGGAATACGGGTGAAGAAGGTCACGCTGAGTTGATGCGAACTGCTGAAAAAATTAAGCAAGAAGGTGAGGGCAAGGATTTTGACTGTATTATTGGTTTAAGTGGTGGTCTTGATAGCTCTTATACCGCATATATTGCTAAAGAAATTATGGGACTTCGTCCTTTACTTTTTCATGTTGATGCCGGATGGAATACGGAGCAGGCTGTAGGCAATATTGAAAAACTGGTAGATGGTCTAGGGTTGGAGTTATATACCGATGTTATTAACTGGGAAGAAATGAAGGATCTCCAGCTTGCATTTTTAAAAGCACAGGTGCCTGATCAAGACATTCCCCAAGATACTGCATTTTTTTCAGCTCTCTATAAGTTTGCTAGTAAGAATAAAATTAAATACATCTTAACAGGAGGGAATTATTCAACTGAATGTTGTCGTGAGCCAGATGAATGGGGTGCCTATCCTGGAATTGATAAAACATTAATTTTGGATATTCATAAAAAATTTGGCACACGTTCTTTGAAAATATTTCCTATTATTGATTTATTGGTATACAAAATTTATTACCAATATATTTTGCGAATGAAGGTGTTTAAACCATTAAATTTAGTACCTTATATTAAAAAAGATGCAGAGCAACTATTATCTGACCGTTTTGATTGGTTGCCTTTTAAGCATAAACATCATGAATCTCGTTTTACTCGTTTTTATGAGGACTATTGGATGCCGAAGAAGTTTGGTTATGAAAAGCGTCGCGCGCATTTTTCCAGTTTAATTATGACGGGTCAAATGACACGTGATGAAGCGTTAGAGAGAATCAGTAAGCCTGAGTTGGATGACAACTTTCTTAAAAGTGAATTTGAATATGTTGCTAATAAATTAGGCTTAACTATAACTGAGTTGCAAGTAATTTTTGAAGGCGAAAATAAAACTTTTCATGATTATAATAATAAATATGCTTTAGTTGGATTGGGTGCTCGGATCTTAAGGGCGTTAGGGATTGAAAGAAGACAGTTTAGATGATTGTAATCATTAATTATGGCTTGGGTAATATTCAAGCGTTTGTGAATATGTATAAAGATCTGCATATCCCAGTTAAGGTGGCGAAATCGGCTTCAGATTTATTGGGAGCCAGTAAGTTGATTTTACCTGGTGTTGGCGCATTTGATCACGCTATGCAGTCTTTTAACGATTCAGGTATGCGAAGCGAAGTCGAACGCTTGGTTTTAATTGAAAAAACCCCTATATTAGGCATTTGTGTTGGCATGCAAATGTTGACTAATGTTAGTGATGAAGGTCAAGAACAAGGTTTGGGGTGGGTAAAAGGTAAAGTGACAGCTTTTACAAGTCATATTGATTGCGCTCGATTTCCTTCTCCACATATGGGCTGGAATGATGTTGCTCCCTTTGCTAACAATCCTATCTTTAAAGATTTTACTGAGGACGCAAGATTCTATTTTTTGCATTCTTATTTTTTTGAGTGCACAGATGTAGGGCAATCTATTGCTACGACTGATTATGGTTTAAGTTTTTGTTGTGCTGTGGCGAATGAAAATATATATGGTGTGCAGTTTCATCCTGAAAAAAGCCATCATTTTGGCGTACAACTTCTTAAAAACTTTGCGGAATTATAATTATGTTACGTCCAAGAGTAACGCCATGTTTGCTGATTCATGATTCGGGATTGGTTAAAACAGTTCGCTTTAAAGATGCTAAGTATGTTGGCGATCCTATAAATGCAGTGCGCATTTTTAATGAAAAAGAAGCTGATGAGTTAATTGTTTTAGATATTGATGCCACTGTGTTAGGTCAAGAACCGAACTATCAACGAATAAGTTATTTAGCCTCTGAATGTCGAATGCCTTTATGTTACGGCGGAGGTATTCGTAATGCCGAACAGGCTAAACGCATTATTTCTTTGGGGGTTGAGAAGGTTGCGATTAGTGCAGTCGCACTAGAAAATCCAAAAATAATAACAGAAATAGCTGAAGAGGTTGGCTGTCAAAGTGTTGTTGTTGTATTGGATATTAAGAAAAAGCTTCTAAGTAAGACTTACGAGGTTTGGGTGCATAATGCCAAGAAAAACACTAAAAGAGATGTGATAGAAGTAATCCAAGAAGTGCAAGCTTTGGGTGTAGGTGAAGTGGTAGTAAACTTTATTGATCACGATGGCAGGATGAAAGGTTATGACATAGATATGATTGTTAAGATTAAGAAAATCATGCAAGTCCCTTTTACCGTGTTGGGGGGAGCTGGGTCTTTAAACGATATGGGTGAGGTTATTGCTCAATGTGGTTTAGTAGGATTAGCGGCTGGAAGTTTGTTTGTTTTTAAGGGGACTTATAAAGCTGTCTTAATTAATTACCCGAACCAGTCGCTTAAAAACGAATATATATATGAGAAATATCATGTTTAAGAATAAAGTATTATTAATCACAGGGGGCACAGGCTCTTTTGGAAACGCCGTTTTAAAGCGTTTTTTGGATTCCGATCTAAAAGAAATCCGTATTTTCTCTCGTGATGAGAAAAAACAAGATGACATGCGTAAAAAATATGCGAACCCTAAACTCAAGTTTTATATTGGTGATGTGCGTGATTATCAATCTATTTTAAATGCTACTCGCGGCGTTGATTATATCTTTCATGCGGCAGCGTTAAAGCAGGTGCCTTCATGTGAGTTTCACCCGTTAGAAGCTGTTAAAACTAATGTGCTAGGTACTGAAAATGTGCTGGAAGCCGCTATTCAAAATGGTGTTAAACGTGTGGTGTGTTTGAGCACGGACAAGGCTGTATATCCTATCAATGCGATGGGAATTTCCAAGGCGATGATGGAAAAAGTGATGGTGGCTAAGTCGCGTAATGTAGATGATTCTAAAACCGTCATTTGCGGTACGCGTTACGGTAATGTGATGGCTTCTCGTGGTTCAGTTATTCCTTTATTTATTGAGCAAATTAGAGCTGAAAATCCTTTAACCATTACAGATCCTAATATGACGCGTTTTATGATGACGTTGGCTGATGCGGTGGATTTGGTTTTATATGCATTTGAACATGGCAATAATGGTGATATCTTTGTGCAAAAAGCACCTGCCGCAACGGTTGAGGTGTTGGCTAAAGCATTAACCGGGTTGATGGGAAAACCTGATTTCCCTATTCATGTGATTGGTACGCGCCACGGTGAAAAGCTCTATGAGGCTTTATTAAGTCGTGAAGAAATGGTCTGTGCCGAAGATATGGACAATTACTTTCGAATCCCCCCCGATTTACGTGATTTGAATTATGCAAAATTTGTTGAGGTGGGAGAAGAAAAAATATCAGCTATGGAAGACTATAATTCTCATAATACTGAACGATTAGATGTTGAAGGTATGAAAAAATTGTTATTAAAACTTGAGTTTATGCAGGCGATTGCGCGTGGTGAACAGGTCGTCCCTGAGGAATAATGATGAGAGTTTTAATTACAGGCGCTAATGGCTTCGTTGGAAAAACTTTAGCTGTTCGTTTAGCTGAACGTGAAGATGTGGAGGTGGTTGGCTTTACCCGCGATCATGCTATCGAAGAATTGCCGAAATTAATTAAAGGTGTAGATTTTATTTTTCATTTAGCTGGGGTCAATCGACCAAAAAATGATGATGAGTTTAAACAGGGTAATACAGATTTAACTGTGGACTTATGTGCGGCGATTGAAGCTTCTGGAAGAAAAATCCCCGTTATTTATAGCTCGTCCATTCAGGCTGAATTAGATAATCCCTATGGTGAAAGTAAACTGGCTGCCGAGCAGGCTCTTTTAGATTTTTCTGAACGAGTAGATAGCCCTGTTTATATTTCCCGATTGCCTAATGTATTTGGTAAATGGTGCAAGCCTAATTACAACTCTGCGGTAGCCACTTTTTGCCATAACATTGCGCATAATTTACCTGTGCAAATTAATAATCCCTCCGCTGTCATTCGGCTTGTTTATGTGGATGACGTGGTTAATAGATTTATATCAATTATGGAGGGTGCAATCACAAAAGAGGCTTATTGTGTTGATCCGATTTATGAAATTACGATCGGTGATTTAGTAGAAAAAATTAATACATTTAAATTGAGCCGAGAAAATTTAATTACTGAGCGGGTTGGTACAGGTTTAGATAGAGCTTTGCATTCTACTTATTTAAGTTATTTGTCTCCTGAAAATTTTTCGTACACCTTAACAAAGCATGGTGATAAGCGTGGCGTGTTTGTTGAAATGCTTAAAACCAAAGACAGCGGTCAGTTTTCCTACTTTACGGCACATCCTGGCATTACGAGAGGTGGGCATTATCACCATTCAAAGACTGAGAAGTTTTTGGTGATAAAAGGTGACGCTTTATTTAAGTTTCGTAATATTATCTCTGATGAGTTCTATGAGCTGAAAACATCGGGTGATAACCCTACTGTAGTGGAAACTGTACCTGGATGGACGCACGATATTACCAATATAGGGTGTGATGAAATGTTGGTAATGCTGTGGGCAAATGAGATATTTGATCGTGATTTCCCTGAT
>Ga0105349_10000631_pt1 | contig 14090 bp, 13 predicted proteins | sample EN1Hudseemescosm_FD_83661 | JGI IMG/M metagenome (GOLD analysis project Ga0105349, IMG submission 83661) | Methane-oxidizing microbial communities from mesocosms in the Hudson Canyon - EN1B Hudson Canyon | ecosystem: Environmental > Aquatic > Marine > Cold seeps | place: Hudson Canyon...
ACTGACTCCCCTGTTTTAATTTCCTGATGGATAAACACCTAGCACTCAAAACACCCCCACCCCAAAAGATTTTGATTATTGCCATGCGTTTTCTTGGTGACGTGCTACTTGCAACGCCTTTAATACACTCAATACGCCTAGCACACCCCAAGGCAAAAATTGATGTCTTAATCTATAACAATACAGCCGCTATGGTTGAAGGAAACCCTGATATAGATGAGGTTATAACCACACCCGAACGGCCCAAATTTTCAGACTATAAAACGCTGTACAAACAGATTTTCAGAAAATATAACCTTTCCATTGTAACCCAGACTAACGACCGACGACTACTCTATGGCATATTAGCCGCACCCACCCGTATTGCATTCACCCCCAAAAGAGATCAAAAAGGCTGGTGGAAACGTTATTTAACACAGGCCTGGACTGAATTTGAACCTTTCAACAACCACACTGTACTAGAGTTACTAAAACTTAGCTCCCTCATGAACATAGAACCAAACACCTATCTTGTGCCACCCGCTCTCAAAACGAATTCCCATACCAAAAAACAACTTAACTTACCCCCTCAATATGCCGTTCTACACGTGTACCCTCAATGGCAATACAAACGGTGGACTACCACAGGCTGGAGCGAGGTTGCTCATCACCTAAACAAGCATGGTATAACCCCTATTTTATCAGGCAGTTCTGCTCAAGAGGAACGCACTTACATTAGTAGACTTCAGCCTTATTTGCCTAGCAACACAATCAACCTAGCAGGACAACTTACTCTAGCAGAATTAACTCATATTATTCAACACAGCAAATTATTCATAGGCCCCGACACTGGCATTACTCACCTTGCCGCCGCGACGGGCGTTCCTGTTATAGCCATTTACGGCCCAACTAACCCAGTAATATGGGGTCCATGGCCGTACGCGTATAAACTCCCCATCCCCCCTTACAAAAAAACAGGCAACCAAACTGTTAATAACATACATCTAGTTCAAGGCAAAGCCAACTGCATTCCCTGCCAAGAAGAAGGCTGTGATAAACATAGAAAAAGCTACAGTCACTGCCTGGATACATTACCCTCTACAGATATTAAACATATAATAAATAAAATTATTAGCACAACGAAAGACAGTTAGTTAATTGAAACTACTCAAAAAAATAATGCCTCTCTCGCTCTATTTATCATAATAACGGCAACCACAATAACCTGATATAATTTAACCTGTCTTGTATAATCTTTTCTCACTGTCCGCCCAGAAATGGATGAACAGGTAAAACTCATCTAACTAAATACATAGAAATTTTTATTGTGGTTTTTAGCTCCCCAATTTTCTTATTTGGCTTCCTGCCATTAGCCCTATTAATCTACTACTCAACCCCTTCAGCCACTAAAAATGCCACCCTATTACTCATAAGCTTATTATTTTATACGTGGGGCGAAGTATTCTATCTGGGAGTAATGCTGGGCTCAATTTTTTCTAACTATATTTTTGGACGCCTAATACACTACGCTCATAACACACACCCTCCTAAATCAAAATTTTTCTTAACCACTGGCATTATCATAAATATAGCGTTACTTATTTCATTTAAGTATGCCAACTTTATAACTGACAACCTTAATATATTGCTTTCCCAAGCGCACATTCCAGCAATTAACCTCGCACCAATACACCTTCCATTAGGCATTTCATTTTTCACCTTCCAGGCAATCTCTTATATTGTTGATGTTTATCGCAAAGAAGCGAAAGCACAGAAAAATATTCTCGACCTTGCCCTTTACATTTCTCTTTTTCCTCAACTTATAGCTGGCCCCATCATCCGCTTTCATGATATTACACAACAAATAACTAGCCGTTCACACACTATAAATTTGTTTGCCAGTGGCGTTATCAAATTCACCTACGGCCTTGCAAAAAAAATGTTAATTGCCAATCCACTTGGAGAAGTCGCTGACAATATTTTTGCTTTAGGCAGTACCGAATTGACTATGCCTTTAGCATGGATTGGCATACTAAGCTATTCGTTACAAATTTATTTTGATTTCTCAGGATACTCAGATATGGCTATTGGCCTCGGCCGCATGTTTGGTTTTCGCTTCCAGGAAAACTTTAACTACCCATATATTGCAACATCCTTACGAGAATTTTGGCGGCGCTGGCATATCTCCTTATCAACCTGGTTTAGGGACTATGTCTATTTTTCTTTAGGTGGCAATAGAGTTTCAGCGCTAAAGGTCTATAGAAACATGTTAATAGTCTTTCTTTTGACAGGGTTTTGGCATGGTGCAAGTTGGAGTTTCTTAGTCTGGGGCCTATTCCATGGCCTCTTTCTGGCAGGAGAACGCGCGGGACTTACAAAAATACTTAAACGCGCATGGAAACCACTTCAACACCTATACTTACTATTAGTAGTATCCATCTCATGGGTGTTTTTCAGAGCAGACACACTCCCACTAGCCATTACATATTTAAAAACTCTGTTTAATATCGAGAAATTCCAATTAACTTACTTTCAACTCTTACAAGTTTCCACAACTGAGTCAATTTATGCCTTTATAATAGGCTCTATTTTAAGCACACCCATATACACCTGGATAAAGCAACTGCCACAACAAGCCAAGCCCTTACATCTTGTTCTTACCAATACAGCTCGAATACTAGTTCCAACAACACTTCTCTTACTCAGTATTTTTAAAGTTGCTTCATCAACATACAACCCCTTCATCTATTTTCGTTTCTAACATGTCATCACACGATTCATTACGAAAAAATCCGACTATTCTAATCATCATCTTTGGTTTCATTATTTATACCCCTTTAATACTAGGCGTTATAGAAAAAGATAAAACCACATCTCAGATTGAAAAACGAAATCTAGCTACACTTCCAAAACACCCAACAAACGCCCTTGAGGCTCATGATTTTCCAACCGCATTTAATGCTTATTATGCCGACCACTTTGGACTCAGAGAGCTTTTCACAAAAACTTATTTTAAAGTTATCAATAAAATAAATGGCCAATCGTCATCGGATCATGTCACCTTTGGAGCAGATGACTGGATGTTCCTTGGCAGTATAAAGCCCGGCTATACTCATTACGGTGACCCAATGGGGGACGTCACAAACATCAATTTATATACTTCTAGCGAGCTAAAAGAGTTTGCTCAAGCCATTACTAAGAAAAAAAATTGGTTACACGCAAGGAATATAGCCTATGTTTACATTATCGCCCCTAACAAACATACTATTTATTTTGACAAACTTCCTAGCTACATTTTAAAGAAAAACCCCTACTCCGCTATGGACCAACTAATTAATTATTTAACAAATAATACTGATATAACTATTATTGATGTTAGAGAGGCGCTATCTAACGCCAAAAAACACCAGCAACTTTACTACAAAACAGACACCCACTGGAATTATCATGGTGCCAATATAGCCCAATTTGAGATCCTCAAAAAAATCGAAAAAATGTTTCCAGAAAGAATCTCTGCAACAAAGCTTAAACCAACCCAATTTAAGCCTTTTGAAAAAAATGACGGTGACTTAGCCCGTTTTGCAAACCTTTCCCCCATAGTGGAAAGGGATCCTCGACCAATCTTTAACAGCCAGTGCACTAAAACACTCTCTAAAACAGACAGCCATGAACAACATATATTTAGTACACACTGTCAAAGTCAAACACTCAATGCCCTCATCTTTAGAGACTCATTTTTTACTGCTTTGCAACCTTATTTCTCTGAAAAATTTAAGAATGCAACATTTGTAGCAGAAAGAATTAATCTTAAATTATTAAAGAAATATATTAAAATAAAAAAACCAGATATTGTTATTGATGAAATTGTCGAAAGGACACTTCCTTATTTGCCAAAAAATAGCTCTACAAACTTCTTCTAGTCCACATATTTTCGTCAATATTTATTTTCTAATGGAGCCCTAATGCAAAAACCTAAAATTTATGATTGCTTTTGCTACTTCAACGAAGACATGCTTCTTACTCTGCGCCTTGAAACACTTTGGGATACTGTCGATTACTTTGTGATTTCTGAAGCAAACTACAGCCACTCAGGAAACGATAGAAAAACTTTATTTAATATAAATAATTTTGCTAAATATACTAAAAAAATACGCTATCTTCGTTTAGATGAGAGGCCCGCAGGTGAAAATGACTTTTGGAAAAATGAGAATTTTATTCGTAATAACATTTCGAAAGGTCTATTTGACGCACAACCAAATGACTTAATCTTAATCTCAGATCTAGATGAAATACCAAACCCTGCCGTTATACATTCATATGAACCCAAATTTCTACGAGGAGATTTTTCACAACGCTACTACAGCTATTTCTTTAATAATTTTTGGATTGGTGATGTAAATAAAAAGGATTCCATTATTCCCAAAAGCAATATCTGGCAAGGTTCTAAAATAACCACGTTTTGCTATTTTACGACCTTTTTCAATAGCAATGCGACAAGTGTCAGATCCTACAAATCAGCAGGACTATTGAGAGCACTTAAAAGGAAGTGGTTTAAAAGATTTAGAACACAAACTTTCCCCAACGGGGGTTGGCACTTTACGTGGATTTTTTCCATCGACGACCTTATAAAGAAAATTGAGAACACGGCTCACCAAGAGTTTAACCAACCCAAATTCAAAGACCCCAACTACATAAAACACATGATTAAAAATGGCCGAGACTTTCATAAACCAAATTCTCGTTACGTAATACAGTCAATTGATGATAGTTATCCAGCCCATTTAGTAAAAAATCAGCACCTTTACAGAAAATATATTTTATCCCGCGACAAGAACACCCTTCTTTAGCAAGCTCTTTTTTACATATTTTCTCCACAAAAGAAATCACCCCATGTCAAATTCACCCACTCCTTTAGTATCTTTTATATTAGTCGCATACAACCAAGAAAACCTAATTACTGAGGCTGTAGAAAGTCTGCTTTCCCAGACATACTCTCCCTTAGAAATTATTCTATCAGATGACTGCTCATCTGATAGCACCTTCACTATTATGAAATCCCTGAAAGATAGCTACAAAGGCCCCCATAAAATAAAACTTAATCACAATAAAACTAATTTAGGCATTTCCGCACATATAAATAAGCTAGTAGCGCTGACTCATGGCGATCTGGTTTTTTGTGCTGCAGGAGATGATATTTCTCTTCCAGAAAGATGCTCCGAAGTTGTATCATTTTGGCTAGAACATAAAAAACAAGCTGACTTGATTGCCACCGATGCTTACGATATGGCATTTAATGGAAAGTTATTAGGCCTAAAAAAAACATCCCCTTTAGATCGCTGGAAAAGTGCAGAAGACTGGTTTGATCAACCACCCTATATACTCGGCGCAAATCATACATGGAGCCGAAATCTCATCAACCGTTTCTCAACGCTGAATTCAAAAATCAGAGGCGAAGATCAGGTAATGACATTTCGAGCCATCCTTACGGGCTCTGCCATGACTTTAGAAAAACCACTGGTCAAACATCGTCGAAAAGATAAAAGAGAGAAAATAAAAGAACTAAACGCTCAAAGCAAACGACAAGCGATAATAAACGGTAACATTAATAGTAAAGCATCTATCCAACAGCACATAACAGATGCCGAAATTGTGGAACAAAAAAAGATAGTTGCTTCTGCTTTTAAAAGAACTATAGCGTATGATCGGATGGTCAGCGACCTTTTTGAAGAAACTTCTTTCACAAACAAACTGAAGACACTCATTAAATATAAAGAATTTTCGATCGCAAAAAGGGTTAAATTATTTATATACGCAAGCTGCCCATCAATAATGACGCCATATTTTACTATTAAATCCAAACTTACCAAATAGCCCTGACCTAAATCATAAAACACTCACATGTTATATAAACTAATCCATTTTAATGTTATGGGCGATGACAGGGGGTCCTTAATTTCCCTTGAAGGGAACCACAATATTCCCTTTGATATCAAACGAGTTTATTATATTTTTGAAACAAATCCCACTATACGGCGAGGAAGGCACGCCCACAAAAATCTACAACAAATTGCAATTTGTATAAAAGGAAGTTGTAAATTTTTTTTAGATAATGGGCTGGAGACTAAAAATCTCCTACTTGACTCCCCCACTCAAGGCTTACTCCTTAAAGGCTTAGTTTGGAGAGAAATGTATGACTTCAGCTCTGATTGTGTCTTAATGATTCTTGCAAGTGAGCATTATGATGAAAGAGACTATATTCGGAACTATAACCAATTCTTAGAAATGGTTACAACTTAAGTTTAACGAGAAATAAAATGTCACCTGTTCTTTTTGACACCACAATATGCCTTGATTTTATCTTAAAAAGGGAACCCTTTTATAATGTGCTTTTACCTATAGTTGAAGCACTCTTAGAATCCGATAAAAAAATTTACATCTCCGTATCTTCAATACTTAGCCTTGATATTGCATTAAAAAAAACAAATGACAACAGAACGTCATTAGATGATTTTCTGTCGCTGTGTCAAATCATTAAAACACCTGCTTTCACACCGACATGGACTAATATTGAGCATGAATTAATTGAGGTCTCTGCACGTTCTACCAATAACAATATTCGTATTTTGACACGTGACACTGATTTTTTAAATGTTTCGGAAATCGCTATATCTATTCAAGACTTCACCAACCTTCCACAAGAAACCAGTGATAAAGTCCCCTTCTCAGACCTTAAATCTCCTCACCTAAATTTACGCCCCCAACTTGAACAAGCTTTTGACCGTGTTATTAATTCAGGCTGGTATATCCTAGGAAATGAAGTTAAACACTTTGAGGCTGAATTTTCTAGCTATTGTGAAACAGAGCATTGTATTGGCGTTGGGAATGGATTAGACGCTTTACACTTAATTTTACGTGCCTTTGAAATAGGTGCTGGCGATGAAGTTATTGTCCCCTCAAATACATATATTGCAACTTGGCTTGCTGTCAGTCACTCTGGTGCAACTCCAATTCCTGTCGAACCAGAATTAAGCACTTATAATATTGATCCAGCATTAATTGAGAAAGCCATCACTCCAAAAACTAAAGCCATTATTGCTGTGCATTTATATGGACAACCTGCTGATATGGATACCATTAATATTATTGCAAAAAAACATGACTTGAAAGTAGTTGAAGATGCTGCTCAAGCCCATGGCGCAAGTTATAAAGGCAAACGTGTCGGTTCATTAGGTGATGCTGCTGGTTTTAGCTTTTATCCTGGGAAAAATTTAGGGGCGATTGGCGATGGCGGAGCAGTCACTTGCAATGATTCCATTTTGGCTCAAAAAGTACGCACATTGGGGAACTACGGCTCTAGCAAAAAGTATCACAATGAAGTCAAGGGCTTTAATTCCCGCCTAGATGAATTGCAAGCTACTTTTTTACGCGAAAAACTAAAAAACCTCGATCATTGGAATCAACAACGAGCAGATATTGCTTCAATCTATACTCAACACCTAGAAAGCCAAACCGAGCTCTTTCTTCCAGTCACTACCCATGATTCCACTTCTGTCTGGCACCAATATATTGTTCGACACGAACACCGCGACCACTTAGCCCAGTATCTATCCAATAAGGGTATTGAAACGATGATTCATTACCCAATCCCACCTCACTTACAGCTAGCCTATCTCGAACTCGCCTATACTAAAAACAGCTTTCCTTTAGCCGAAAGGATACACTCTCACGTACTAAGCCTTCCCATATCCCCGCATATACCCATTTCTCAGGCTAAAAAAGTAATTTCCTCAATCAAGAGCTATGAATCGCCCTGAGATTTGTAGACATATTCAAGCGTTACAATGTAACTCTACCGGAGGTTTTTCTGGGTGGAAAACGGTGTAGCGGCATTAGAATTAAATGAAGTTTAACCTCTGCTCATAACTTTGGTTATTAATGAGGGATACAATAGTACGCGCGTGTACCGTATTTACTGTGGTTTAAAGCTGAATTTTCGGTGTAGGGATAAAAGGTGATTGCCGGCCAAAACTCCCAAGCCATTAGTTGTTCCAGTCAGCGCTAACGCATTTGTTGGTTGATGAAGGTTATGAGTGATAATCTTAACTCAGGTAGACGATTTAGAGCTATTAATGTGATTGTTAATTATAATCGTGAAATTAAAATCCACCTAAAGCCTTCTAGATAATAAGAAATGAAAATTACAATGACTTTAACGTTTGATTGTATTCTTTTCTTAAGACGCTATTGTCTGAAATGTTATCCAAAACACACGTGCCTGAAGATATAATGGCATTGCGCCCTATCTGTAAATTGGGTTCCAAATAAATTCCAGTTCCAAACCTGACATGGTTGCCTATGGTCACACAACCAGACGTAACAACGTTAGGTCCTGTCGCAATACCATCTCCCAATAAATTATGGTGTTCAAATATACAGCCGGAACTTATGAAGCAATAGTTACCTATAGATACGGAATTCCCAAGGTAACAATTTGCACCAATAAAGTTACCCTCACCTATTGTTACATCATCATCAATCACAACCGTCTGGTGTATCGCATTTGCCAATCTGGAGCCTAATCTTTTTACATCCTCATATACCTTTTCTCGAAAGGAAATTGATGTACTAACGGAACAGATTACAGATTCAATTTCATACTGTGCAACAATAATATCTATATCCGAGGTATAACCTAGTACTGGAATACCACCAATAATAGACCCTTGCTTAACCTCGGTATCATCCAAAATACCAATAACCTCGGTTGCCACTTCATGCAACAGAATGGAAAGTAATTGAGTCGCTCCCTTTCCTCCCCCTATAATCAAAACGCGCCCATTATGCCCTCTTACCACCGGATTTCGATCAAGATTCTGGTTTTCATTTACCTTTTGCTTGGAATGATAATTCTCTACATCGCTCTCACGAATAATTCCACTGATCGTTTGATCAAGGATATTTAAATCGATATTGTACTTTTTTGCCAGTCGCTCAGCTTTTCTTGTTGCCATGTAACTGAGCTCATCTGTATTTTCTTGCATAGACAAATATTTATCTTGACTCTCAGCCAAAGCACCTTGATCCTTAACAATCAGGCCAATTGTTTGCCCTGCAGAAACTTCCTGATCGGCCTTGCACAAAGTTACTAAGAACCCATCTTGAGGCGCTTCAACTTCAATAGCAACCTTTGTCGTTTCTATAACAGCAATCAAATCCCCTTGGCTAACTTTCTGACCTTTATCGATCAACCACTCACTAAAAGTACCAGTACTTTCATTAACTCCAAGAGCCAGAATATTAACTTCTACAAATTGATCTGTCACGCTACGCCTCCCTCTGCATCATTCCAAGAACAACCCCTACTATTTTATCTTTTGTAGGGAGTACTTCTTTTTCTAATGGCAATGCAGCAGGAATTGGCATGTCCTCTGCCCCAAGCCGAAAAACCGGCTGACTTAATTTATCGAACACTTCATACTGAACCTGACTTGCAACCTCGGCGCCCCAACCACCAATTTTATTTCCTTCTTCTAAGACCAATACACGCCCGGTTTTACAGAACAGCGACAATAAACTATCGATTGAAATCGGCTTAATCATTGAACAAACCACAACATGGATCAAAATTTCTTCTTCAAGAAAAATCTCTACGGCAGCATCCACTGCTATCTCAGCCATCCCTCCATATGTAACAATAATAATCTCAGCGCGCTCATCTGGGAAAAGACTGAGAAGTAAGGTTTCATTAATACCGTCAGTAACTAATGAGACACGGTGAAGATGGTGACCCATGTCGGACTGCAATAATTTAAGTTTTTTGGAGTATGAACCTTTATTTTCTATAAAAATAACCGGATGATCCACATTCAATACACATTGGGTTAACAGATTACCGGGATCATGGTATATCGATGGAGCGCAAATTGTCAGACCAGAAACAGACATAAAAATACTCTCAAGCGACTGACTATGCGTCGGACCATAACCACGCCCTGCCCCCATTGGCGTACGGATCACAACAGGCACATTAACTTTTTCATTAAACATCCAATGATATTTCGTAGCATGATTAATAATTTGGTCGGCAGCCAACGCAAGGAAATCTCCAAACATAATTTCCACAATTGGCTTCAAACCCCCCATAGCCATACCAATAGCTGAGCCTAAAATTGCTCCCTCACTGATCGGGCTTGAAATTACTTGATCTGGATATGTTGTTGATAGTCCTTTACTAACTTTAAATGCTCCACCATAGGGATCCAAAAGGTCTTCGCCAATCAAAATTACTGATTTATCATTGGACATCAACTGATGAATAGCTGTGTTTAATGACTCCACATATAACATTATCTTCCTTCTTTAAAATCTACGGACGCAAAATTAGAGGCCAACACATCTACTTCAACTGATGCTAGACGACAATCTACTTTACGATCAATTTCAACCATAGCATCTTGACTCAATACATTTTTAAAATAATTTAAAGGGTCTTTCTTTCGCCATAAGTCAATTTCCGACAGATCCCTAAAATCATCTCCTTTACTATGCGCATTTAGACGATAAGTTTTTACAATTTGAACATAAGGAATACATTCTTCGCGGACTTTCTTAACAATATCACCAAACATAGGATATAGAACACTTACATCATTACTTTCAACTTCACTAGACTGAATATCAAAAGATCTTGCCCGAGCCAAAATCGAGCCCGCCAAACTCATCTCAACCGGAGTAGTCTGAGCATAAGCATTATTTTCAACAACTATTAATAATGGTACTTGTAGTAACGATGCCAAATTTAATGTTTCATAAACAGCACCCTCACCCATAGTCCCATCACCTATAAAAGCAACAACGATGTTTCCAGAATTAGTATATTTTTCAGCGAAAGCCATTCCGAGTGCATTGGACAAATAGCCACCCTGTATTCCATTTGAAAAAAAGCCCTTGTTGCATAGGTGTTGGCTTCCTCCTCTTCCTCCACATACGCCTATTTCCCGCCCCATAATTTCAGCTAACAATCCCAATGGATCATCTTGACTAGCTAGATAATGACCATGACCTCGATGATTACTAAAGATAATGTCAGTGTTTTTCAAAAAGCTCATAACTGAAACTGCTATTGCTTCTTGCCCCACATAAGTATGTGTTGTACCAAACAATTTGCCTTCCGAAAAAAGCTCAAGTAGCCTAGTTTCAAACTTTCTGATTAGAACCATCTTTTCATACAAACTTTTAAATGGGATTAGCATTCGTTTAATCTCTTGATAAAATTATTACAATATCTTAAAAATAATTAGCATTATATAAAATCACTATAATTTATAATTTGGCCAAATTCATCGTTATGATCACTTGCTAAAATCAGTAAACCACAAGCAATACTAAGTTCTTCCGTTTCATGCCAAAACATTAAAGAACCCATCCAAACCGCGTTAAAATAATTAGCCAAAAAACATACATCGGTCTTGCGCAACCCAGTCTTAAAGCTTTCATCAGGTAACCAACCAAGATCATAATGAATTTTTTTGCATCAACCGCATAACACTTTTCACCTCCAAGACGATTAGACACATGAGCTATCAGTGATAAATACGAACCTTACTCTCTGAAAACAATTTCGTCTAATAAGACTCAAGTCATTTTGACTTCCATTGCCCCCACGAATCTTTTAAGGTTCGGCAATTACACCCCTTATAACTTTGAACACAAATAGATATTTTCTTTCCCCCTAAAATCGATAACATTACACGTGCAGTTATTTTTTCAGAAAAGTAGACAGACCCCTAATTATTTAAAAAACCATTAGCCCTATAAAGCATTATACCCTAGTACAATACGAGCAAGATTATTACCAATAATCTCTTCACCAATCAATAAAGGGCTTAAGAAATTGATTCATCAAGTGACATCCATAGATCAATACAAGGATAATAAATAATGTGCATTAAACACTACCTTAGTAACCTCCTACAACGAAAATTCAACAAATTGCTCTATAAAGGTAGCGATGATTACTCGCAACTTGGCGAACAAATGGTAGTGATGAATATCCTGGGTAGAATAGATCCTCAAAAAATCAATAAAGTCTATGTAGATATTGGCGCTTACCACCCTTATAAAGGCAGCAACACTTATAAACTTTATCTCAAAAACTGGAAAGGTGTTGTGGTAGACCCTAACCCAGAAAAAACAAAAAAATTTCCAAAATTCAGACCTGAAGATTTAGTTATCACAAATGCTGTAATACCAGATAATTGGGACATAACAGAAGTGGAAATGCTCTCTACCGGCAACCACGATGCCTGCGAGTCCATAACACCCAGTTTAAACAAGAATAACCACCTCAACTTAACTACAGCCAAAAATAGCTATCTAACAAAAACCATCAAGATTTCAGAGGTGTTAGGTCTAACTACTGAAAAGTTTGGTTTGCCTGCTTTTATGAGCGTTGATATTGAGGGTTTAGAGGGCGACCTAATCAAAGGTTGCGATTTTAAAAAGCACCCTGTTGCAGTACTATGCATTGAACACTTCCTAGGGGAATTTTCAACAGGTCATTCCATTTTCAACTACCAAGAATCTCCAATGATTAAGCATCTTAGTAATCAAGGCTATGAGCTGGTTTCAGTTTGTGGCGTATCGGTCATACTGGCGCACAAAGATTTTTATATACCATTTTGAATACAAGCAACCACATTTATTCTGCCACAAATCAAATACCATATTTCTAAAAGAAACATACTATCTTATTCTCAGAAAAACGCTTGTAAAACATAGACAATAACAACCATTTTCACGCAATGAAAATATCACCTCTAGTTTTTTAGGTTTCCCCTAGGTCTCAAAAGCGTTAAAATGTTTCTTTTTAAATAGAATACATACAATCTACAAACCTTTACATACTCCCAATTTAAAATAAAAAAAACACAATGCAGCCCTCAAAATATGCAGTCACCTTTGCCTGCTACAACCAACTTGAATACACTCAAAAATGTATAGATAGTATGGTAAAGCAAGGGGATGACCTTAGTCGTGTTGTTATTGTTGACAACGGCTCTATTGATAGCACACGAGGCTATCTTGACTCTCTGAACTTGGGAGGACTTATACTGAATAAGACTAATCTAGGCTGTGGGGTAGCATGGAACCAAGGTGCGCTAGCTTTGCAGGCTGAGTGGACCATTATTATGAATAATGATGTAATTGTCTCCCCTAACTGGATTGAGACCTTAATTCATACTGCTGAACATCATAGGTTAAAAATTATATCTCCCTCCTTAATTGAAGGCCAACTCAACTATGATTTTGACTCTTTTTCTATAGCTGCATCAAAAAAAATGAAGAACAGCTTACGAATAGGTGGAAAACATGCTGTATGCCTTGCTGTCCATGAATCCGTCTGGGCAAGCATTGGCTACTTTCAACCTGTACCCAAACTATTAGGCTATGAGGATACTTTATTTTTTCATGAGGCCCATAAAGCAAATATTCCTATCGGAATGACGGGAGCATCTTGGCTCCACCACTTTGGCTCTATAACCCAATCAGCAATGAAACAAGAACAAGGCCTAGCCCAAAACGATAACTTAGGCTATCGCTATAACTACCGCTTGCTACAACAAAACTGGTTGCAACGAAAACTAGCCAAAGGTTATAGAAATCATAAAATTAAGCAGTGGCATGATAGTGAAATATCCCAATTTGACATGACAATGCATGGCTTACGTATTCATAATACTTTTGAATGGCAATAATCTTATTTACAAATTAAAACAGTAATACAATAGGACTTTCCTTAACTCACCATGAAAAATATGCTAAGCGTCATCATCATCACAAAAAATGAAGCTAACCATATTACAAGGTGTCTTCAATCGGTTTCTTGGGCCGATGAAATTATAGTTCTGGACTCTGGCAGTACGGATAACACTGTGGCGCTGTGTACAAAATTCACTGACTTAGTCTTTGAAACTGACTGGCCAGGATTCGGCCCCCAAAAACAACGTGCTTTAGATAAAGCTCAATATGATTGGGTGCTTTCCATTGATGCCGATGAATGGGTTACCGAGGAACTGAAAGAAGAAATCCTGACCGTCGTAAAATCTACT
>Ga0105349_10000637_pt1 | contig 14058 bp, 8 predicted proteins | sample EN1Hudseemescosm_FD_83661 | JGI IMG/M metagenome (GOLD analysis project Ga0105349, IMG submission 83661) | Methane-oxidizing microbial communities from mesocosms in the Hudson Canyon - EN1B Hudson Canyon | ecosystem: Environmental > Aquatic > Marine > Cold seeps | place: Hudson Canyon...
ATTCTGCTCATGATCCGCATGCAAAATGAGGAGCAGATTGAGAGCTCTCTCCACCTCTGGATCTACGTGGTACGGCTCTGCAGGAACTCTAAACATCATGTGCATAAAGTTTCCGCAGTACGTGAGCGAGTTGTCGGGGTAGATGAAGGGCTGCCCAATGGACTTCTTGAATGAAAATGCTGCAAGCGTTCTAACTTTTGAAAGCAAACGGCAAACAGTCAAATCAAGATTATCGTCATTTTCAGGATCTTCGATATCGGTGTAAAAAGTCGAAAGCCCCATCACCATCGCCGAAAGGATCGCCATGGGATGCGCTGAAGAAGGGAATCCTTCGTAAAAGTGGCGCATGTCTTCGTGGATCATCGAATGAAAACGAAGATTTGTTCGAAACGATTCATACTGTTCAGGAGTGGGAAGGTCGCCATGAATGAGCAAGTAACTGGTCTCGACGAAATTTGATTTCTGAGCCAGTTGCTCGATAGGGTAACCGCGGTATCGAAGAATACCTTTTTCGCCATCGATGAAACAGATCGAACTCTCGGTACTCCCGGTATTCACATAACCAGGATCGAGAGTTACAAATCCGCTCTCCTTACGAAGATTCCGGATATCGATCGCCTTTTCACCCTCGGTGCCTGTGTACACCGGAAGCGAGACCTGTTGGTCCCCTAGATGAAGAATGGCATTCTCCGTGGTCATCTTCTCATTCATCCTCTACATGTCCGTCCCGTGTTTAGACTTCCTTGGAAGCCCGTTTGTTGCCGCGCATCGCTGATGTACTCAAAAAGCAGTACACACGCTGACATCTCACCTCTCGCCTCAGACCTTTTTAAGATCCGGAATCGCGTGAGGCTCAACCCTGTTTTATTGATTTATCGAGAGGGCCCACGGGGCTCTGGGGAGAACTCACTCCACAGGGCCTCGTAGGTCCAGACTTTATAATCCTCTGTAATCCTGCTCGGGGCAAGAGGTTCCGGCATTCAGAAGCGACTTCTTGATCAGAGATGATCGCTAAGGGGATTATCGATGAATATCAAGACGGAAGTTGCCAGCCGTCCAGTGATCGTGCGATAGGAACCCTTCTGCCGACGCCGTATGCCCTGGCTGAAACCCTCAAGATGGGAGCAGATTGTCGTCTCTTGTGTTCACTGATTTCGATCAGACGGATGACGCTTCTGACCGATTCTTCAGGAATTCCTAGATCGACAATCTCTTGAAATGAAAGCCTTTGCTCAACCCAGCCGGAGAGGATGGCGTCCAATTGTTCATAAGGAGGAAGACTATCCGTATCAACTTGATCCGGGGCGAGTTCCGCAGACGGGGGTTTATCGAGGGTCGAATCGGGGATGCGGCCCCTGAATTTCTCCAGTCTGGCAATCCCGTAGACCTGTTGCTTGGAGAGATCTCCCAGAGGGGCCAATCCGCCACACATGTCACCGTATAGAGTGCAGTATCCAACGGAAAGCTCAGATTTGTTCCCCGTCGCCAAAACCATGGCCCCAGGCATCGAGTTTGCCAAAGTCATGAGAGTGGTCCCCCGAATGCGTGATTGCAGGTTCTCTTGAGCCACGCCCCAATTTCCAGTCCCCAATACTGGTTCCAAACTCGATCTCATCTGAGTGTATGACTCCTGAATCGAGATCATCTGAAAGTCGATCCCCAATCTTTGGGCGAGATCGACAGCATCTTCCTGACTTCCTATCGACGAATAAGGGCCAGGCATTCCCACTCCCAGAACATGTCCAGAGCCCAATGCCTCCACTGCCAACAAGGCCGCCACTGCGGAATCGATTCCTCCGGACAGGCCTAAAACAGCAGTTTCGTGACTACACTTTTGAAAGAAGTCGGAAATCCCCAGAATTAATGCATCCGCAATCTCCTGCAAAGATTCTTCATTCGTATCTTCGAAGGCGGCATCTAATCCACTTTGGGAAACTCCCCCTACAAGTGCGACATGAGAACTGAATGAAGGACAGCGCTCGATCGAACCATCGGGATCCATCAAGAAACTACCCCCATCAAAAATCAGTTCGGTATTTCCTCCGACGAGATTGGCCAGGCAGATGGGCACTCCCCATCGTTTGGACTGGGCAGCAAATACTTGCTCCCTGATCTTTTTCCGACCTGCATGAAAAGGGCTCGCCGAAGGGCTGAGCAAGATCTCGGCTCCTTGTTCGACCAGTTCCTGTCCTGGATCTCGTGAATAGGTGGGTTGTCCACTCAGAGTTGTTGTCCAGAGATCCTCACATATTGCGATTCCCACCTTTTTGCCACGGATGGAATGCACGCTGGCCACTCCGCCCGGCTCAAAGGTTCGCGCCTCATCAAAGACATCGTATGTAGGTAAGAGGATTTTATCGTGGAATCCCTGAAGTCGCCCCTGATCCAAAATCAGAGCACTGTTGTAAACATCTCTAGAACTTCCTTCGGGAGCTTTTCTCAAACTTCCCAAAATCAGAGCCGGCCCCGATTCCAGATCCTCAGCAATGCGTTGATTCATTTTTTCAACTGAAGAAACAAAATCAGGGCGTGTGACCAAATCCTGAGGCGGATAGCCACATGTTGCTAACTCCGGAAAGAGAACCGTATCGGCTCCCAGATCAGAGGCACGACGAACAGCCTCTAGAATCAGGGTGTAATTCCCTTCGAGATCTCCAACAGTCGTATTGATCTGGGCAATCGCAAGTCGCACGAATTAAACCTAACCCATCATCCGGAATCCACCATCGACATAGATGACTTCACCTGTAATCCCGCTGGCCAAAGGAGAGAGAAGGAATGCTGCGGTGTTACCCACCTCTTCGGTCGTCACGCCACGCCCGAGAGCAGCACGCCCTTCGACCTCTGAGAAGATTTCCGAAAAGCCGCTGATACCCCGAGCCGACAAAGTTTGAATCGGCCCGGCGCTGACCGCATTGACTCGAATATCTCGGGGCCCGAGATCAGCAGCGAGGTAACGAACACTGGCTTCGAGACTGGCTTTCGCCACCCCCATGACGTTGTACCCCTTCATGGCTCGCTCAGCTCCCAGATAGGACATGGTCACCATAGAAGAACCAGGGGTCATGCGTTTTGCCGCTTCTCTGGCGAGAAGTGTAAAGCTATAGGAGCTGATGTCGTGTGCTTTCAAAAAGCCCTCACGACCCGTATCCAAATATTCTTTTTCGAGATCTTTCTTGTCTGCGAAAGCAATCGAATGAACAAGGAAATCAAGCCCGCCCCACTGGTCATCGACCTTCTGAAACAAATTTTCGACGTCCTTCTCATCACACACATCGCAAGAGGTGATGATTTCGCCTTCCACCTTTTCGGCAAGAGGACGGACTCTTCTTTCAAGACGATCTCCCTGATAGGTAAATCCAAGCCGTGCGCCTGCCGAAGCCATGACCTGAGCGATTCCCCAGGCAATACTTCTGTCATTCGCCACACCCAGAATCAATCCCCGTTTACCTGAGAGTGCATCGCTAAAAGTCATGATCATTTCTCCAACCGAAACTGTGATTTTACCGATTCTGTCATCTTGCAGGATCGGCCTCATGAGAGTTAGGTGCAGTTTACCCTCTCAAGGCAAGCATAGGGCAGAAATCACTCGTCATGAACAAGCAAATAGCCCCTGCAGGACACCCTGCAGGGGCTATTTGAAGCATTGTCGGAAAGTCGCGGTTTACTCCGTCAGGAGACTTACGCTAAAATTTCTGAACTTCCTTCTTCTTTTCCTCAGTACTTTTTTCTTCAGTGCTTTTTTCTTCACTGTCAGAAGCCGTCATACGCTCTGAGAAAGAGTAGATCTTGAGTCCGTCATCGACGACGGAAACTCTTCCACCAGTCCATCCGAAGTACTTTCTGAAAATCTCTGATTCCGGGATGTTGGAAGGATCAAACAGGAACAGTAAATCTTCATTCTGCCCCAGTTCCGGAGACATCAACGGTAAGAACCCCAACAGAGGACGAAGAACATCCGCTCCTGCTGCCATGTTCTCCCCAAGGTTTGTGAAAGATAATGACACTCCTTGAGAGGCCATCACTTGCTTCATCACCTTGTTAATTTTCCGGTCTTCCAAGAACTTTTCACCCTCGCCCTGAGAAGTGCGAATCATGTCCTTGAGATCATCCGAACTGAAGCTCAGGACGAACCAGTCATCCGACATCGTCCAAGACGGAGCTAAAGCAGGTCCTTGTCCAGCGAACTCAGGAGGCATATCCCCCAATGGATCGTAGGTCCAGACATCAAGATCCATGAAACTATCCTTCTTGATCATGGATCCCATCATTTCGGGACCGGCAAGAACACCCATGAGTTTCTCAAAGACCTTTCGGTCCGACATCTTGATCATGAAGTTCCCGCTGCCGCCTTGCCCCATCATCATTTCCATAGGGTTCATGGCCATCGACTTATTTTCCGGGGCAGGAGGAGTGGCGAGACAAATAGTGCCCTCCATGGCATCTAACATCTCCATGGGATTAACGCCAAATTGAGCTGCCATCATTTCCATCTGAATATCGAGCATTGCTCGGAACTCGTCAGGAGATTCACCATTCATAGTTGCGATCATCTCAACGATGTCATCTACGAATGTGTCAAAGTTCAAACGCGTAATTGAAACGCTAGCACTCTTTGCCGAAACAAAATCGGGAATTGAAATATTGCCATTTTCCTTGGGAATAATAGACAGTATTCCTGGGCGGCCGTTCATGGCGAGAATCGAATCGGAACCGCTTCCACCATCTTCCACGTATGATCGAGAAGCGAATCCAGAAATGCTCTCGATTCCCAGCGAGGAAATCACCTTACTGATCGACATTTCTTCTTCTTCTTCTTCCCCAGGGGGGGTCATCATGTCGAGCATCGGTGTCAGGTTCCAAACGGCGTCCATATTCAGGTAAGAGGACGACCCGCCACGACGAAGATTATTTTCAGCAGCCTTGAAGATTTTCGTAGATCCGAAATTCGCACCGACTGCTGTGTCACCCTCACGAAGATAATTTTCGATCGCCTTCTTACTCGTCCCCACCAGATGGCGAGTCTCCTGTTGACCGATGAACACTCCCGTACCCGGCATCGCTGCCAAACCGTTGAATTCCATCTCGCCGATACTGAAGGCTGTCGGGATCAAACCGACTTCTTCCCCAGCCTGCTCCCGAATCAAAGTCAGAAGCTCCAAATGCTGAGGTCCCAAATCGGCAGGCCCATTAAAATCAAGAATGAGGCTGGGCATGGGGAAACCCATATTGGGATCCATCTCATAACCCAATCCCACAACCAATTGACCTGTATTTTCGGCATACCAGCGCATGGCAAGAGTCTTAAGAAAGTCCAAGCCCTTCTGCTGATTCTCCTCCATCGACATCTCGTTACTGATCATTTTCGAAACTCCGCCAAAGAGACGGTTGCCGATTTCCTGAATACTCGGCTCAGCAAGGAACTGGCTAAAGTCAGACTTTCCGCCTTCAGCTTTCATTTCCTGCCAGTCATCGACGGACATCGCAATGATGGTGTACTGTCCTAATTTCTCCACATCTGCAATCGCTCTAGACGGCGTGCTCAGAAGCACCGCAACGGCCAAGAGTAAGAGGCTGAACAGTTTGTTCGCCATAAATTTTCCTTTCACTGGAAACCTCATCAAATTAGGACCAGTTCGTTCGTGGGGGAAGGTAGATCACTCCCCGGGTTTTATTTTTTTGGGAGGAGCCAAGTATCTCACACCCGTATTGGGTTGGCTCTCGTCAAAAAGAAATGATTCTCTTCTGTCGATAAAGAACTTCACCTGATCCAGAGGGATGGCAAAGTTAAGCCCCTCTGATTGAAGAATCTTCATGTTCGTCACTCCTACAACTTCCCCTGCCTCATTGAAGAGAGCTCCCCCGGAGTTACCCGGATTGATAGGAGTGGTTGTCTGAATATAGCACTGTCCTGCAAAAGAGCGGTAAGGATCGGAAACGATGCCTTCACTGACAGTCCGCTCAAATCCACGGGGGGTTCCGACCGCAAACACTTTTTGACTGCGATCGAGGCCATCTGAAGCCGCCATTTTCACAGGCCTGAGTGGATACTTCTCCGCATTTGGAATCCGCAATAGAGCCAAATCCAAAAATGGATTGAGAGCCACAATCTCGACATTTTCGATCTGCTGCTTGCGTGAACCACCTTCAGCATCATCTAAGTAAACTGTCAGTTGAACATCTCTCTGTCCCTCGACCACATGAACATTGGTGATGACCATGCCGTTCTCATTGATGATGAAACCACTACCGAGTCCCCCACCCGCAAGAACCCGAACAACACTCCCACGGGCGATGTTTTCAGCCTCTTCGAGAGGAAGCGGGATCCCTTTGCCAGTGGTATAGACCGTCCCCGTCGACATCTTCTCTTCAGAATTTTTGTCTGAAGAAACGACATTCATAGATCCAATCGAATTTTTGGGCAAAGACACGATAGTCGGACCAATATCGATAAAGACCTGCTGCCCGGTTTCTTTGACGATTCTCCCTCGAACAAGTGCTCCGCCGACCAATTTCACTTCCACTTGCTGTGACTTTAGGTCCTGCTCAGAAGACGTACTCTTGTTGGCCACTTGAACCATGGCTTCGAGATGGCCCTGTGTACTGACCAAAAGGATCACCACCAGTGCCAAGCCCCGACTCAAACTGAAAAAATCAGTGAATCTCATATGTTTCATCAGGTATCCCCTTTAACGGTTACGAATGGGCAAACATGAGAACGGACCCAATGGTTCCCTCTTCAATTGATTTCCACGAGAAGGATCATTTGAATTTAACGATTCAAGGGTCCGGAATCATAGATTCCAGACTACTATATTGAATCCTTCATAGATCTTCTGCAAGGTCATTGGGGTAACCCTATTTGGGGTTCATCAATTTTCGCCATCTCTTGATATACAGGAGTATTCATGTTCAAGACCCCCTTCCCTGTCGTTAGACCGTCAAGGGTGAAGATGTTTGGCTATGTCCACATACTTTCCCGTTCCATCATTCTCAACCTCATACTGGCAGCAATTTTCCTGTCAGGTCTCTCCAGCCCGCTCAGTGCTCAAAACAAGGACGCCATTGATCGTCTCGGAGATTTCGGATTTTCTGGAATGCAGGTCTTCCGTTTGGGCTCGCAAGGGGGCCCATGGCATCCCGCCGACGTCGATGGAGATGGGGACCTCGATCTTTGTATTTGGCTCGATGACCGAGGCGAACTCGTTCAATTCCTGAGAGATCCCAATTCCGACGGCTTTATCCATGAAGAAGCTGGGAACACTCTGGTCGATCCCGCCGGCTGGACGCGGGCTGAAATTTCGGTGGGCGCACAAGTCGAATCCATCGATTCCGCTGATCTCGATGGAGACGGACATCTCGATCTTGTTCTCTCCTGCCCAGGAGCTAATCGGGTACAAATTTTATGGGGTGCTGAAGGGAATCAACGCTTTCGGTCATCCGACAATATTCGACTCGAACGCATCGCGAGAGGATCTCAAACACTTCGGATAGAAACTCAGAAAGACAAACTTCCTATCCTGAGAGTGCTCTCAGAAACCGGTGTCTACGAAATAGAACAAATCGGTCGCAACAACTCTCCAAAAATAAAGACACTTGTAGGTTCCACAACGGGATCAAGGGTACTGATTCATGAAGACGTCACCGAAGATGGATTCCAAGATCTGATCACTATCAGCGGCTCAAATTCAGATCGTCCGTATCTTGTAAGAGTCCGTCCGTCTGCCGGTTCAAATTCATGGTTACCCGAGTCGCTCCTTCAATTGGAAAGCGGTAGATTCCTTCTTCAAGCCCCCACCCTCAACACTTCCACGAATACGGCTATGGGGCCCACTTGGTTCTTTAGTGAGAGAGATCGTCCTGTTCTTAAGGGATATCGCATTGAAAGCACTCCCTCCAAAACAGCTCTTTCCGCACCGGAAGTGATTTCGCTTTCAGCAGATGGTCTCGGCAACGGAAGAGTTGCCAAAGGAGACCTCGATGGTGATGGCGATATTGACCTCACCGTCCTTGATACGAAGAATTCCCGACTCATTCCCATTTTCAATGAGGATGGGCAACTGATCCCAGGTAAGCCCTCCCCAACGCTCCAAAAGCCTAAAGACCTCATCGTCCATGAGGGCAAAGTACTGGTCACCAGTAAATCGGACGGTGGCATCGGTATATGTGAACTGGAAGGGAAAGGTTTTTCTTTCCCAGTTCCCGGTGAAACAGATTCCGCTCTCGACCTCATTTCAGTAGCAGGGTTCGCCCCTGAAACCTCTGGAAAAGAAGGATCTCTCGCCCTTTTAACCTTGAACAAAAAAGGAAGAAATTCATACTCCCTTCGATTAGGAGAAGTTGAATTCCCACTGGATTCACTCGATAGAGAGCCTTCGGCTGTCCGCCTCTTCCCAGGAAGTTCTGGAGATTCGATCGTGGTCGTCGAAGTCCCCTTTGAATCTCCGATTCTCTTTGCCCTGAGAGAAAACAAATTTCTCCCCATCGTATCTCCCGCAACATTGGAATCCGGGGGGCGAATCCAGAGTCTTGCGCCCGGGAAACTGCTCGTCACTAAGGAGAATCGCGGTCGAATCGTTCTCGTCGAAGATTTGACGGCTCGTGTCCTTCGACAAATTGATACTCCAGGAACCTCCGCAAAATTAGTCGGAGCGACTTACCTGAAAACCAACTCTTCAGATCCATCAGACAGCGCGACTCTGGCATTCATTGACGAAGGATCATCCATGATTCATCTCGCCAATGAATCTGAAGTTCTCGAGTCTTTGGAAGGCCCCTTCAAGAAGATTCGTCAGGTACTGAATCTAGACGTGGATGGCGACGGCAACGATGAACTGGTCCTGTTGAAAAGTGGATCTCTTCTTATCTTGAGAAGAATGGGCAGCAATCTGATTCTTCAGGAAACCTTCTCGCGAAGAGCGCGGAATGAAAACTCGAGAATCACTGCAATGGCCCATGGAGACCTCAATGGAGATGGGATACTCGATCTAGTTGCAGTAGACGGAGCACGGGGAGAACTGGAGATAATGGCAGGGACCGCCGATTCATTTATCCCAGCTCTCGGCTTCCCTGTCTTTGAGAAGAAAACCTTCTCCGGCGGAGGTCGAGGAGTCGAGCCTCGTGCTGTACTCGTCGAGGATCTCGACGGCGATGGTCTCGCTGACATCTGCCTTCTCATCCATGACCGTTTGGTGATCTACCCGCAAGAAAACATGAATACACAGGAAGATTCACGCTGATGACTCATGAAAAAGACACCGCATCTACATGGCTTCTTGAAGGCGACCTCCAAGAAAAGTCCGGTATTTCCAGAGAACGTCTACTCATCTGTTCCGAGTCCGGAAAAATTCTGGACCGTGGAGATTTGCCGGGAGATCCGGATGTGATCTGGCCCGAGGGCGTAAGGGTTTGCCCCGGTTTCATCGACATCCACGTGCACTGTCGAGATGATCCTGGAGGAAGCCAACGCTACAAAGAGGATTACCTCTCCTCCAGTCAGGCCGCCATTCAGGGAGGCGTCGTTCTGTTGGGAGACATGCCCAACAATCCCGATCCACCCAGCCATCTCGACGCTTATCAACGTAAGAAATCTCTAGCAGACGAGACTTCCCTGGTGGATGTGGTCCTCTATGGACTCCTCACCCGTGGAGGAGACTGCTTCTCCTCAGAGATTCCGTGGAAGTGCTACTTCGGTCCCAGTGTAGGAGAAATCGACTCTTGGGGAGACGACAGCGTCGCCTCTGTCCTCGAAAACTATCGGGGACAGCGAGTGATGTTCCATGCAGAAGATCCTCGCATTCTGAAAGAATCCCAATCCGCCTCTACACATGAATCACGACGACCTCCGGAAGCCGAAGTGGAGGCGATCTCCACTATTCTTGGTGTCTGTCGTGAACTTGAGATCATTCCTCATATCGCACACCTCTCTACTGGAGAAGGCTTACGTACCATCGAGAGGGCTCGAGAAGGAGGGCAAACAGTGACCACCGAAGTCACACCCCACCACTTGGCCTTTGATATGGAGAACCGCCAGGAGTGGAGTTGTGGAGACTGGTTGCAAATGAACCCTCCACTTCGATCTCCAGAGGACAGGCATATATTGAGAGAAGGACTCCTGTCCGGATCCATCGATGCCATCGCCACCGACCATGCCCCCCACTCCCTTGAAGAGAATTCAAAAGGGATCTCCGGTGTTCCACACCTCGACACCTTTGGTGCATACGTCTGCCAATTAGCGGAAGAAGGATTCCCTTGGGAAGTGTTGGTCGAAAGAGCCTCGACCAGACCCGCAGAATTATTCGGGCCTTTCACCGGTGACACCTACGGTTCGTTACTTCCCGGCGCACTCGCTTCTCTGACCATCACTGATACGAGAAGCCCTTGGACGCTCAAAAGATCTGGAGTTCAAAGCCGTGCAGGTTGGTCACCCTTTGAAGATCGTCCATTCCCCGGGAAAGTGATAGAGACCGTGATTCGTGGCATAAGACGAGACCCCGCCACCAGCAAAGAGATCCTCGGCAAAAGCTGATTTACTATTGATCAGGTTCGATGTCACTGAAGAGACGATTTCGAGGAAGCGACCTCGCCTTATAGACAAAAAAAACCGGAGCGAGACATGTTGTCTCGCTCCGGTTTTTTGTGATCACCCAAGTCCCGTATTAGGGACAGTTGGGATAACTGCTGCAGTCCAATCCATCACTGGTCGGATCTGGTCCACAAGTCTCACCGGGTGCAGGCAAGTTTGCAGTCCCGAACAGGTACGTCAGCAATGCGACTCCGTCTGAGATATCCAGAGAACCATCGTCATTGACATCTGTAGCGTCGAGGCAAGAAGGAGTCCCCTCACCATTAAACAGGAAGCCAAGGATTCTCACAGCGTCTGCGATGTTGATGGCACCGTCTTCATTCGGGTCACCCCGTCTGAAAGTGATCGACTCGCAAGCGTCAGGAACCCCGTTTCCATCGGTATCCAGCTCTGAGCCATTGGCAATATCACAACTGTCTGGATTACCATTGTTGTTGCAATCAGGAGTTGAACCTGAATCCACCTCACACTGATCGATGGCGCCGTTGCTATTGCAGTCATCGGCGATGCCGAGGTCAATCTCACAGTTATCGAGCAAAGTATTACTATTGCAATCATCGCCCGTCCCGTTGATCACTTCGCAGGAATCCGGGAGGTTATCGAAGTCACAATCGACCAAGGTACCGGAGTTGATATCACAGATATCATGAACACCGTTTCCGTCACAATCATTGGTCGCCAACTGGCATGAATCAGGAATCCCATCCGAATCACAATCGGATGCACCTGCTTCGATATCACAGGAATCTTCGATACCATTTCCATCGCAATCGATCGCAGGAGTCTGACACGAATCAGGGATCGAGTCCCCGTCGCAATCGATTTCAATTCCCGCAGCAATATCACAAGCGTCTGGCTCGCCGTTATTATTACAGTCTGCCGTATTACCGATCGCGCACTCACATGAATCGACGATGAAGTTTCCATTGGTATCTACTGAATCGATGTTGGCAGGAACAATCTTAAAGATTTCTCCACCATTCCAATCGCAGATGTATACCTCACCGTAGGCATCTTCACCAAAGCCGGTGACACCAGAGATGGATTGAGACCCGGGAGGGTTCAACTCCGCAGAACGGTTCGTGAATTCTGTGACACTGGACCCGTTCCATATGAATGACCAAATCGTGCTCGTGCACCAATCGGAGTAAAAGTAAATGCCGTGCATATCAGGCATGGCACAACCTCGGTAGACATTTCCACCTGTGATCGAGCAACCCGATCCATGGGAGTAAACTTGTACCGGATCCGTGAGTGCAGCAGAATTACAGGCACACCCAGAGAGCCCGGTGCAACTATTGCCTTCCATGCAACGCCATCCGTAGTTTTCGCCTCCTACGGAAGAAAACGGCTGAATGCTGATCTCTTCCCAGTTGAACTGCCCCACGTCGGCAATGTAGAGATCTCCGTTATCTCTATCGAACGAGAATCTCCATGGATTACGAAGTCCCGTCGCCCAGATCTCATCCAGAGGAGCACCTGGCCCCACGAATGGATTGTCGGAAGGAATCGCATAAGGAGTTCCCCCATCTACATCCAAACGCAACATTTTCCCCAGACGGGTATTTGGATTCTGACTGTTCCCCTGAGGGTCATTGGCACTTCCGCCATCACCCAAGCCTATGTAGAGGTAACCGTCATTGGGACCGAAGGCGATCATGCCTCCGTTATGATTCGTGAAGGGTTGATTCTGTGTAAACAGAATCTGGTCCGGACTTCCGTTCGCAACATTTGGATTCGTTGCAGAAACAGAGAAGCGGGCGACGACAGTATCACTGCTGTTGTTCGTGTAATACAGGTAAAAGAAACCGTTGTTCATGTAGTCGGGATGAAACGCAAGGCCTAGAAGTCCTCGTTCGTCGGCTCCAGAATTTCCTCCCCCAACGATGGAGTTGATATTGAGGAATGGAGTCGTCAACAACGTAGCACTGGCCATGTCGTAAATACGAATAATGCCGGCCTGCTGAACGATGAAGAGACGTTCAAAGTCTCCCTCAGGCGCAGCCACGAGTACGGGTCTAGCGACACCACTGGCAATCCTGCGGGTAGAAAGAGGTGTCGTTCCCGATTCAGCGATCGACACATCCGGAAAAAGTACAAGGATCACCAAAAACGCACACAAAGTACGGACCAAAAATAACGGGGTCCGAAAAGTGTTCGAACTTTCAGAGTTCATCCAGCTTCCAATCAATTCTCAGTCACCGTCTATCCGGTAACCTTGATTTCAGTGGGGTCTTGATTCGACCTATATTTACAAATTCCAGTGTAACCGAGATATGGGGAAATTCTCGGCCAATCGACGTCATCTAAAAGAATGACACATCAGGAAACCCCGAAAACGACCTTGGGTAATAGATTGCCGTGGAAAGCGACGCAATAATGGACCCTAGAGTCCTTTTAGTGCTCGGGTAAATCTCCCTCAAGATCCGCATTTATCGAGATAATTCAGTAATTCTACCGTGAACCGCATCGACCACTTCGTGTGGAGTTGAGGTTCCGGCGGTGATTCCCACGTGTTCCACACCCGTGAACCAGGCGGCTTCCAACTGATCTTCATTTTCAATGTGATGAGCCGTCACCTGACGTTCGCTACAAACTTCAAGTAATTTTCGGGTGTTCGAAGAATTGTAGCCGCCCACGACGACCATGACTCCCGGCCCCCTCGCCAGATCGTCGGCCAATTCCTCAACTGCACTTTGGCGGTCCTTGGTCGGCTTGCAGACGGTATCGACAAACTCAACTTCGATTTCTGGAAAACGAATTCGAATCTCGTCGAGAATGCCACGAGCCTCTGTGATTCTGTGAGTGGTCTGGCAAACGATGCCAATTCGGGCTTTCCCAGACAACTTTTCGATATCCCCACTGCCACCGATGACCGTGTAATCCTCGAGATCACCCACGATCCCACGAACCTCAACGTGCTTCTCCTGGCCAAAAACCACGGGGTGCCAGCCTTCAGATACAAGCCTTTTCACAGCCGTGTGCACCCTTAGAACCAGAGGACAGGAGGCGTCATACACAGTGAATCCCCTGTCGTGCAGTTTTTCTTTAACACTTTCTGCTGTCCCATGAGCGGTGATCATCACATTCCGAGACTTGATTTCGTCATCGAGAGAATCGACCATCTGGACGCCATGATCCCTCAGTTTTTGAACTGTTTGAGGATTATGGACCAATTGACCTACAATCGTCAGATCGCCCTTAAATGCGGGATCAAGGGCAGCCTCAATGGCATCCCTAACTCCAAAACAGGTTCCGAGGGCTCTGGCACGTGTGATCTTCATCTCAGGATCTAACTCCGCTTCTAAATGACTCCAACAAACCTACCGGACGCTTCAAATGATCTGAAGCCGGGGTTGGCAAGGTCACAGTCACATTCTAACACTCTTCGGAACCCAGATTCGAGTCCTCTCCTGTTTTCGATGAGTCGGGATGATCGATTCTGTTTCGGTTGCATCACCCCGATCTTTCTG
>Ga0105349_10000641_pt1 | contig 14035 bp, 12 predicted proteins | sample EN1Hudseemescosm_FD_83661 | JGI IMG/M metagenome (GOLD analysis project Ga0105349, IMG submission 83661) | Methane-oxidizing microbial communities from mesocosms in the Hudson Canyon - EN1B Hudson Canyon | ecosystem: Environmental > Aquatic > Marine > Cold seeps | place: Hudson Canyon...
CGGGAAATTAGACAATGGTTGGGGATATACTTTGGCTGGTTCTTACAAAAAAGGAAATGGTTTTGTAGATGAAACTTGGACTGAAGGATTCTTTTATTATGCCAAAATACAAAAGGAATTCGGGAATCATATTTTGAGTTTATCAGCTATGGGAGCGCCACAAAAACACGGACAAAGATCCTATAAAAGCGATATTGCAACTTATGATACAGCTTACTCCAAATCTCTTGGAGACACATCCGATTTCTACGGAAGAATTGTAAATAAAGGGATTGCATATAATAAACATTGGGGATATTTAGATAGATGGACTTTAGATGGAAATGGAGATACTATTCACTCAAATGGAACATTAAATACAAAACAAAATTATTACCATAAACCACAATTTTCATTAAGAGACTTTTGGGTAGTTAATGATAAATTTTATATTTCCAACATTGCTTATGTCTCTATAGGAAAAGGAGGAGGTACTGGATTAAGTGGCAATACAAATAATTATGATACAGATGGTCAATATAATTTGCAAGAGGCCTACAATACAAATGTAAATACGGAAGGAATATTTAATAGTATAGATGAACTTTATTCTGACACAGAATTAAAAGCAAGTACTTATTTAAGAAGTTCAATTAATAACCATTATTGGTATGGAGGTTTATCTACTATTAATTATCAAGCATCTGATAAGGTTTCACTTTCAGGAGGATTGGATATGCGTTATTATAAAGGAGAACATTACAGAGAAGTGTATGATTTATTAGGAGCTGACTATGCTATTGATGATGCTAATAATCTACAAGTTTCTAAGGTAAAAAGAGAAGGGGATGTAGTCGCTTATCATAATGATGGAATAGTGAAATGGAGTGGGGTCTTCTCTCAAATGGAATACAGCAATGGAATGCTAAGCGCCTTTTTGAATATTTCTGGATCTAATTCTGCCTATAAAAGAATAGATTATTTTAAAAAGAAAGATTTAATATTACAAGATACTACTTACAAGGAATCCCTAGGGACTTCAATGAATATAGTTGATAATGAAGTGGTAATGATTGAGGATACAATCTGGCATAATGGCATACCATATACTATGAATTCTAATGAAGCTAGATTAGCTGAAACAAATTGGAGATGGATTAGAGGATACACTATAAAAACAGGAGCTAATCTTAATCTTGACCAATACAATAATGTATTTTTTAATGTTGGATATATTTCCAAAGCTCCAAGATTTAACAATGTGTACGATTATAACAATCAACTTTTCAGAGATATAAAAAATGAAGAAGTAAAAGCTATAGAAGGTGGGTATTCATTTCGTTCTATGTTTTTCTCTTCTAATATAAATGCCTATTACACAAATTGGGAAAACAAACCAGCAAATGGTGGAGTTACCGTTTTGGTAGATGATGTTCCTTTTAAGGCAAATATTAATGGCATGGACGCGCTTCATAAGGGAATTGAAATGGATTTTGCATGTAGAATAAATAATAAGTTGAGTTTGGAAGGACTCTTATCTTTAGGAGATTGGAAGTGGACTTCATCTGATACGGCTCGTTTTTTAGATGATGATAATAATCCTGTAATGATAAATGATACAACAGAATTAATTGCTCCATTTGATGCAGAAGGTGTTCATGTTGGAGATGCAGCACAAACACAATATGGATTAAGTTTAAGGTACGAACCAACAAACAATTCTTACATTAAATTAAGGGGGACTTACTTTGATAATTATTATGCAGATTTTGATCCTCTTTCTTTAAGTGGAGTAAATGCAGGAAGAGAGTCTTGGATTTTACCATCCTATAAATTAATTGATTTACATTGTGGGTACACACTTAAGTTAAACTTGAAAAATAAAATTGATTTCCGATTGTCAGTGTTAAACTTATTGGATGAAATGTATATATCAGATGCGCAAAACAATGACCCTTTCAATGCAAATTATCAAGATTTTGATGCAAAATCAGCTGGAGTATTTTTCGGTTTAGGAAGGAGATTTAATCTTTCTGCAAAATTTAGTTTTTAATAATATAAAAAGAAAAAAATGAAGAAAATTACTACAGGAATTTTATTAATATTTGTAAGTTTTACAACTTTCTCACAAGACATTGCAACAGCGCGAGCTCAAGGAATTGGTGCAACCGTAACGATTACTGGAACGGTAACTAATGGGGACGAACTTGGACCAATTCGATATATTGAGGATGGAACTGGAGGATTAGGACTTTACGACCCCGCAACTTTAGGAACTGTGGTAAGAGGAGATGAAATTACAGTTACTGGCGTTTTGGTAGATTATAATGGACTAATGGAAATGACTCCTGTCAATAATCCTCTTACAATATCTACAGGAAATTCTGTAATTCCACAAATTGTCACTCCAATTCAAATTGGAGAGGATACTGAATCAGAATTGGTACAAATTGACAATGTTATCTTTAATAGTGGAGGATCTCTTTTTACAATAGGAACACATGATTTTACTTCAAACGGAGAAAGTGGGAAAATTTATATAAGAAGTGGTAGTCCACTTGAAAATTCATTAATTCCAATGGGGCCTGTTACACTTATTGGTATTTCTTCTCAATATACCTTTTCAGTTCCAGCAAATGATGGTTATCAAATTTTGCCAAGAGATTCTGCAGACATAATTCCTACTGGGAATTTATTAATTACATCTGCAATTACACAATCAAATATCACAACTTCTTCTTTTAATTTAAGTTGGACAACTTCCGACAGCTCAACTACTGAGTGTTTCTATGGGACTACTTCTGCTTTAGGTACAAATATAAATATGGGAGGAAACACAATGTCACATACTTTGAGTTTATCAGGATTACAGGCCGCTACAGTTTACTATGTTCAAGTGTATTCTGTAAATGGAATTGATACTGCATTTTCAAATATGGGAGTTTATGTCACCTCATCAAATTCTTCTGGTAAGATAAGGCCTTACTTTAATCATTCTGTTGATGTATCGTATTCTTCAGGAGTAGATGCACAAAACATTACAACTTACTTTAACGATACCATAAAAGCATACATGGATTTAGCACAAAACACTTTAGATATTTGTGTATATAATGCATCTGACGCTACTATTGCAACTGCAATAAATGACGCATACGATAGAGGAGTACAAGTAAGATATATTGCTGATGATGATGTAGTCAATTCTATGTTAGGAAGTTTGAATACAAACATCCCTATTGTCTACAGAGACAATAGTTTGTCCGGAATTATGCACAATAAATTTATTATAATTGATGCTAACTCTACTAATAATTCTTGGGTGATGGGAGGATCTACAAATTGGACAAACCCTTCTAATTTATTTAACGATTATAACAATATTATTTTTATTCAGGACAAAGCAGTTGCACAAGCTTATACCATAGAATTTAACGAAATGTGGAATGGAACTTTTGGAGAAAATAAGGAAGATAACACTCCACATTTATTTATGGTGAATGGTTCAGAAATAGAAGTGTACTTTTCCCCTTCAGACCAAACTACTTCAAAGATATTAGAATTTATAGATAATGTAGATTATTCTTTAGAATTTGGACTATTATCATTCACCAGAGACGATATTGGGTTATCTATAATTGATAAAGAGGGAGATTTTGGTGTAAATATTAGGGGAATAATTGAAATGCAAAATGGAACAGGAAGTGAATATGATAATCTGATCAATGGAGGAGTAAATGTAAGGTCTCATATGGGGGTAACTCATTCATTTCATCATAAATATGCTATCTCAGATGTTGGAGTGTCTGCATCAAACCCTACAGTACTAACTGGTTCTCACAACTGGAGTTCTAATGCAGAAAATAGTTCTGATGAAAATACAATTATAATTCACGATCAAACCATTGCAAATATCTATTTACAAGAATTTGAGGAGAGATGGGGAGAATTATCTTCAACAGGAATAGATAATAAAGGCAATTTGGAAGTAGAAATCTATCCAAATCCATCAAAAGGAACAGTAACTATTACATCTGAAAAGGAAATAAATCATATAAATATTTATAATTTAGAAGGAAAATTGATACATACTACACTTTCAGAATCCATTAAAATTACTTCTAGTGGAGTTTACTTTATAAACGTAAATTCGAAAGATGGAAATTACACTATCCGAAAAATAGTAATTCAGTAGATTAAAAAACATCTTAAAAATCCATTTTCGCATGGGAGGCTTTTTTTGTATAAAACACTCAAAATCATAATAAAAGAGTAGTTTTGCAAAAAATTTAAGATATGACATTTTCTGAAATAGGATTAAACAATGACATCCTAAAAGCCATTACAGATTTAGGGTTTGAGACGCCAACACCTATTCAACAAGAGGCAATTCCTTTTGTACTTGCTGAAGAAATAGACCTAATTGCGCTTGCTCAAACAGGAACAGGTAAAACTGCAGCTTTCGGATTGCCAGTAATTCAGAAAATTGATTCTGATAGAAATCAGACCCAAGCTATTATTCTGTGCCCAACAAGAGAACTTTGTCTTCAGATAACCAAAGACATTGAAACCTATGCAAAATACTTAAAAAAATTAAAAATTACTGCAGTTTATGGAGGAGCGAATATTCAAACTCAAATCAGAGCTTTAAATTCAGGAAGTCAGATTGTAGTAGGTACACCGGGTAGAGTTATCGATTTGATAAATAGAAAAAAATTAAAACTTAAAGATGTAGAATTTGTAGTTTTAGATGAGGCAGATGAAATGTTAAATATGGGGTTCAAAGATGATTTGGACACTATTTTGGAAGAAACTCCAGAAGAAAAACAAACGCTTTTATTCTCGGCAACCATGCCAAAAGAGGTAATGAGAATTACTAAAGATTATATGTTTAGTCCAAAAACAATTGAAGTTGCCAAAAGAAATGAAGGAGCTACTGATGTTGAACACCATTATTATATGGTAAATGCTAGAGATAGATACAAAGCACTTAGAAGAATATGTGATGTAAATCCTGATATTTATGGTATTGTATTCTGTAGAACTAGAAGAGAAACAAAAGAGGTTTCGGATAAGTTGATGCAAGATGGATACAATGCAGATGCAATTCATGGTGAATTATCTCAACAACAAAGAGATCATGTAATGGGAAGGTTTAGAAAGAAAAATCTTCATATATTAGTAGCAACAGATGTAGCGGCCAGAGGAATTGACATTAACGAACTTACTCATGTAATAAACTATAATTTACCAGATGATAATGAAATTTACATTCACAGATCGGGTAGAACAGGAAGAGCTGGGAACAAAGGAATTTCGATTATCATTTCTCATAGTAGAGAAAAAAGAAAATTATTCTCTATTGAGAAAATGTTAGGTAAAGAACTAATTCTTAAAAAAGTCCCTGGAGGAGATGAAATTTGTACAATTCAACTTTTGAAATTAATTGATAAGATTGTGAAAACTGATATTAGTCCTCAAATAGAAAAGCACTTACCTATAATTGAGGAGAAGTTATCTCATTTAGATAAAGAGGAATTAGTAAAACACTTTGTTTCTGCAGAGTTTAACAGATTCTTATCTTTCTATAAAAATGCACCTGATTTAAATATTTCTGCATCAAAAGGAAGAGAAAAAGGGAGAGATAGTGGAAGAAACAGAAGAGGACATTCTGATGAAGGATTTACAAGATTCTTTATCAACCTTGGTAAAACACATAAATGTGAACCTCAAAATTTAATCGGATTGGTAAATGAATATACCCGAAATAGAAATTTACAAATTGGAAAAATTGACATCCTGCAAGGATTCTCTTTCTTTGAAGTAGAGTCCTCTGCTGAAAAAGACGTATTAGAAGGCTTTGCGGATAGCCAATGGAACGGATACAAACTTACAGTAGAGATATCTAAACCAAAAAATGATGAGGGCAAAAGAAGAGGAAAACCATCTAATTCAGGAAGAAGAGGTGGTGGTGGATACTCAAGATCTAATAATAGTGGTAGTGGAGGAGGAAGAAGAAGTGGTTTTAGTGGGAACAGAAGAAGTGAGGGTTCTGGCAATAAAAAAAGTTACAGAGGAAATAGTAGTGGTGAAAAATCTTTTAGAAGCCGATTTAAAGATAATAAATCAGGAGCCAGTAAAAGAGGGAGAGACTAATTTTTCTTCTTTCCTACAACAAAATCTTTTAGATAAAAGGGTTCAAAATAAGCCACATCTTCAAAATAATTATTCTTAAACTTTTTCAAAGAAAGTTCTGACATGTCAGAAGCAGATGGATAAATATCATCTATAAAAGATGTATTTTTCAATTTTATAATCCCCTTACATTTCTCAGAACCATCTCCAAAAAACAAAATCTTTTTATCCAAAAAAGTATTGTATGAATTTTCATCAATAATATCTGCTTTCACTTCTCTTACTTGCTGATTTTCTTTATTATAAAATGCAGAAAACACTTCCATTCTTCTCGCGTCAATCATAGGGCAATACAAATCAAAATTTGGCATCTTTTTTGACATTGAAAAAGCCATAGATTGTAAAGTAGAAACAGAAATCAATGGTTTGGAAAGAGCGTAACTCAATCCTTTTGCTGTTGAAACTCCAATCCTTAAACCTGTGTACGAACCCGGGCCCTTACTTACAGAAATGGCATCCAAATCTTTTAACTTAAATGAGGAATCCGTCATTACATCTTTAATAAAGAGTGTCAATGTTTCCGAATGAGAATATTTTTCTGATAAAAGGGATTTCTCAGAAATCAAATCTGATCCATTAAATAATGCAACAGAACAGTTTTTAGTAGCAGTTTCTATATTTAAGATTAAACTCAAAATTATTTTGAATGAAAATTAGTTTAATTAACCATCTCTTTTTTATTCAATCGGTACCAGAAAAAACCAATGATTAGTGTGGACAAATAAGGCATTGCCATTAAATACAAAATTCCATCATTTAGTCCTGCCCCAATACTTCCTCCACTTTCCAAGTTAGTTTCTACTACCGCCTTACACATAGCACATTGAGAAAACGCATTATTTGTAAAAATAAATAAAATAGAAATAATGAGAAGTACTTTATTTTTCATTTTCTCTTGATTTTCTTTTTGTTTCAGAAACCAATACACCAACATCAACAATCAAATCCTTTACTGAAGAAGCTGAAGTTCCGTCATATGCGCCAATCGGATTTCCATTACTATCATATCCACATCTTATTTTTCCTTCAGTATCAATTAGTACAAAAAACCCAGAATGAATATATCCCCCTGAATCTTCTTCTTCACTTTCTGAGGCCGAACATAAATATGATTTTGCAATTTCATATATCTCTTCTTTATCGCCTGTGACAAAATTCCATGTGGAAAGGTCCGCTCCTAATTGTTTTTCATATTGTGTAGCATAAGCTTTCAGAATTTCAGGAGTATCATATTCTGGATTTATTGTATGTGATAAATATAAAATATCATCATATCGTGAAAGTTTTCTTTGTAATAACCAAGCCATATTTCGTGACATTTCAGTACAAATAGAAGGGCAAGTTGTGAAGATAAAATCTGCAATGTAAATTTTTCCTTTATATGTTTCGTTTGTAACAATCTCATTATCCTGATTTACAAATGAAAATTCAGGAATTGGAGTTTCTGAAACCACTTCTAAAGAAGGAAATTTACTTTTATCTCCCCCTTTAAAAATCATGTCTTTTATTAAAAAAAGACCGTAAATAGGAGCCAATAACAATACAACTAGAAGAACCCACTTTATAAATGGTTGATTTTTCATTTTCTTATTGCATCATTATAGAAGCGTAATCACCTTCTGTTAAAATAATAAACAATAAGTAAGGAATTAAAATGAGTGCAGGTAAAAGGATTGTCCATTTTAAAGAGTTCTTTTCAAAGCCCAAATGCATAAAGATCATCACAATATATCCTGCTTTTACTAAAGTAAGGATAATGAAAATTTGATTCAACAATGAAGTTCCTAAAACTTTTGTTCCAACTAAATATTCAGGCTGTATAATTCCTAGAGCTACTTCAAAAGCAGTTACTCCAAGTAAAATCCAAAATACTTTCCAAATCCACCAATTACCTTTATGTTCATCATTATTTGCCATAATATATATATTTATTTTTTTAAACTAAATAGAAGAATGTAAATACAAAAACCCAAACTAAATCTACAAAGTGCCAGTACAACCCTACCTTTTCTACCATTTCGTAATGACCTCTTTTTTCGTAAGTTCCTTTTATTACATTTATCAAAATTATCAGTAAAATTATTACTCCACTAAATACATGGAAACCATGAAATCCTGTGATAAAAAAGAAGTAGTCAGCAAATAAACCTTGTCCGTACTCATTGTTATGAAGGTTGGCTCCTATAAGCACTTCTTGAGCATTTTTATCATAATACTTTACAGCTGCTTCATGGTCCAAATAAGTTTTATCTGAAATACGAATTCCATATTCAGTATTACTATGTAAAGCTTCACCTACTTCCTCTACACTGAAATGATGATGAGTTCCATCATGTCCATCAACTCCCATTAATTCGTAAACAGAAGACAATTCATTATCCTTTGCAATGTGAAATACTTCAAGAGTGTGTGTTTGAATCGCTGCTTTATCTCCATGAATAAAATGACCCCATTCCCATGCTTGAGAACCCAAGAACATAAAACCTCCTACAATTGTTAACGACAGCCAAAGTATTACTTTCTTCTTCTGCATTTTATGACCATAATTTACTGCAAGTACCATAGTTACAGAGCTCATAATCAGAATAAATGTCATCAATGCAACAAAAAGTAGTGGATGATCTCCATGTAAAAATGGGAAATGTGTAAACACATCCTCAGCAGATGGCCAAACCTCTCCGTATTTGAAACGACTAAAACCATAACCTGAAAGAAAAGCAGAAAACGTTAATGCATCTGTAATTAGGAAGAACCACATCATTAATTTACCATAGCTGGCAACATATGGTCTATTCCCTCCTCCCCAATTACTTATTTCATTTGTTGTTTGCGACATAATTTTTAATATTTTTTTTAACGGCCACAAAACTAATAATTTTCTAAAGTTTCGGAAAGAATTTTTTCTTTTTTATTCTTTAAATATATTTCAAGAATAAATACAAATAAATCCATAAAATTCCCAAATAATGCCAATAAGTAGAGGTAAGTTCTAATCCTAAATAATCTTCAGAATTATATTTTTTGTTTTTTGCATTAACAGATGTAATTAATAATGCAACTAACCCTCCAAATAAATGCGCTAAATGTGCCGCAGTAAGCACATAAAAAAATGATTCGGAGGGAGAACTCTTTGATCCGGTAAAAAAAACTTCATGAACATTTGTCAGTTCTTTCCATCCCATAAATTGACAATAGGTAAATAGTAATCCTAAAATAAATACTGAAAACACCCAAATAAAAATTGGTTTGTCCTTTTTAATTTGATTATTCGCAACAATCAATAAAATACTACTTAAAATAATTACATAAGTGGAATATAAAAACCAATCTGGAATTGGGAAATGAATCCAAGAATCTACAGGTCTGCTAACAATTACTGCAGAAGTTATTCCTGCAAAAAACATGGTTATCCCTGCCAAAGAAATCCATAATAAGGGTTTGGAAGTTGTGTTTTTATTTATATTCATATCTAGTAGTCGTAATATCTGTTAAATAAATCTGATTTGAGAGCAAAGAAAACAAAATTAGATGTACTGCTTCTGTTTTCATCAGTGAATAATCGATAAATTATTCCTGTTTCAATTTTAAAATTAGTTTTAGGATTTATCAGATAAGATATTGTCGCTTTTCTGTAATCTAAATTTGTTAAATTTCCTTGATACATTTTAATTCCATTATCGGAAGGTCTATTATTATAAGAGATAAAAATATCATTTCCATAACTAATTGAATCATTTTCAAATCCTCCTCCATATTTAGCTTTCATTAGTTGGACATGTAAAGCCCATTTCTTAATTTTATAATCTGCAAAAAACAAATACTCACTAAAATTTGCTCCTAAAGGATGAGCTAAAGATTGCTGAAAATGACCATAATTTTCTACACTCACCTTATGAGAATAAGTGTAAGGTCGAACAAAATTCCATTCTGCTTGCAGAGATAAATTATCAATTTTAAAAGCATCATACATTTTTCCTCCCAATTGAATTCCATATTTATTTGCCCAATAATCAGGGTTATCTCTCAGCATATCAATCACAAATTCATCAATCAAAAATTGACCATAAAGATGTGAAAGATTTGTTGTTTTATATTTAAAATTTACTCCCATTAAAGCATTATCAGAAGAATTTAAAGAAAACTCAACCGGCCGATAAAAAATTATTGGATTTAAATACTGAATATCAAAGCCGGTAACTCCTTCCGTTCTGTTACTCTTCCAAACTATTGACTCAAAAATTCCTACATTTAATCTGTCTGAAATATTTGCACTTAAATGATGTAAACTAGCATATTTTCTGTCATACGAATAAGTAGGATTTGGATTAGATCCAACATCCATATGTTGCATGTATAAATTTGTATACTGAAAAATTCCTGATGAAGTTTGAACCCTTAAATAGGGGTAGTTAAATGCAACATCCGACAGGATTAATGAACGATAGCCATCACCAATAAAGTTTTTTCCATGACCAAATTGTAAGGTAGAAAATTTTGAAAGTTGGTAGGTAAGATGACCACTAGCCATTGCATAATCAAATGTAAAATCATTAGACCATTTTGATTTTCCTTGCCCAGGAACAATCCATTCTTCCTTAATAATACTATTTGTTATATATGTTGGGAAAACAGATTGATTTTCCAAAAATGAAGAATAAAATGAAAAGCGAGTTCCTAATTTCCCTTCAGCAATTATTCCTCTTGTATTGGTGTAAATCGTTTTATCATTTCCAAATTCTTTACCAATTTCTAAATTGATAATTGGATTTAATGTAAGTGAAAAGTCAGTAGTTTGTTCTTGAATAAAATGTTCATAATTCCATTTTCTAGAGAGCCATTTTCCATCCTTTTTTTTAATTACTGAATCCTTATTAGAAAAAAGATAAGGTTTATTTGCGGTATGTGTTTTATTAAAAATATCATGATGTTCTTTCTCAAAATTTAACATAAAACTTCTTCCAAAAGTTGAATTAGATTGTTGCGAAAAACTACTTAAAAATAAAAATAAACTAATGAACAATAAAAATAATTTATTCACTTTTTCTGTTTTTAATTTGCAAAATTATAAATGGAACGGACATAATTGAAAACAATAAGATTGATAATATAAAAATTGATAAGCCGAGAGACATCTCTAGCATAAAAAAGGATAAAATTATAATGAGTAAATTAACAAAACAGATAATTAGTGAAACTTTCTTATGGCCAAAACCCAAATCCAATAAAACATGATGGATATGTGTTCTATCAGGATGTAGAGGATGTTTCCCATTGAAAACCCTCATAAAAAACACTCTAAAAGTATCGTATAATGGAACTGATAAAATAGCAATTGCAACAAAAGGACCTTTTCTTACAAACATTATATCTTCAGTAATATACACTCCAGTGTTTATTACCTTAATTGCTAAAATTGACAAAATCAATCCAAGAAGTAAAGACCCGGTATCTCCCATAAATATAGAAGCTGGGTTACAATTATACCTAAGAAATGCAAATAAAGCTCCTGTCAATGTAAAAGAAAGTATTGCCATTTCCTGAGAACTTTCATCTGGATTTAATAAAAATATAATTCCAAATATTGAAGATGATAAAATCCCTAATCCTCCAGCCAGGCCGTCAATACCATCAATTAAATTAATAGCATTTGTAATTACAATAACTACAAAAATTGTGAATATAACCGATATCCATTCTGGAACTACAGTAATTCCAAAAATACCTTTCATATCTGAAATAGATAGCTCTCCTAAATAAATAATAATAAGGATTGAAATAATTTGGCCAACTAATTTTCTTAGAGGTGAAAGAGAAAGTAAATCGTCAATTACACCAATAATAAATACAATAACTAAACTAACCAGCGCAAATTGCAAGTATTCTAAATCCGCCCAAAAAAGTAATGAAAATAGAATTCCTGCAAAAATAGCAATTCCACCAAAAATTGGAACTTCACCTTTATGAGAATGTCTATCTCCTACACTAGCAAATAATCTACTTTGATTTGAAAAATGAATAATTTTAGGTATTGCTAAATAAGTAATCGCAAATGATGTAAGTAAAGCCGCTATACTGATCAATATTTCGTTTGACAACATATTAGCGTTTTTTATTTGATTTTAATCCTATAATGTCAGATTCCACCATAATTCTACATATGTCCTCAATTTTGGTTGTTGGCTTCCATCCAATAATTCTTTCTGCTTTAGAATAGTCTCCAATTAAAGCATCGACTTCAGCTAACCTAAAGAAATCTCTATTGACTTTCACTAAAGTTTTCCCTGATTTTTTATCTACTCCAATTTCATGAACTCCACTTCCCTCCCATTTAACATCTATATCAACTACTTTAAAAGCTAAGTCAGTAAAATCACGAACAGTGCAAGCTCTATTTGTTGCAAGTACAAAAGTATCAGGATTATTATGTTGCATCATTTTATACATACCATCAACATATTCTGGAGCATAACCCCAATCTCTACTTGCATCTAGATTACCAAGCTCTATACAATCTAAACTTCCATCCTTAATTTTAGCAACACTATCAGAAATTTTTCTTGTCACAAATTCTATTCCTCTAAGTGGAGACTCATGATTAAACAAAATACCACTACATGCAAACATATCGTATGATTCTCTATAGTTTGTAACCATCCAATGCGCATATAATTTTGACACTCCATAAGGGCTTCTTGGATAAAATGGAGTTGTTTCTTTTTGAGGTACTTCATGAACTTTTCCATAAAGTTCGGAAGTGGAAGCCTGATAAAATTTAATATCTTTATTTACAATTCTGATTGCTTCTAACATATGAGTCACTCCAATTCCCGTAATCATGCTAGTAGCCAATGGTTGGTCAAATGACACATGTACAAAACTTTGTGCAGCCAAATTATATATCTCATCTGGTCTTATTTCAGAAATCATTCTTATTGTACTTGCGGCATCAATTAAATCATGCTCTACCAACATCAAATTCTTATGATTTCTAATTCCTAAATAGTCAATTCTCCAGAAATTTTGAGAACTAGTTCTTCTATAAGCTCCATAAACTTTATAGCCTTTGTTTAGCAAAAGTTCCGCTAAATATGCTCCATCCTGACCAGTAATGCCAGTAATTATTGCTTTTTTCATTAATAGAATTTACTTATTTTTAGGGGGTAAAGATAAATATAATATTTTAATCTAAGAGAAACTCATTGGTCCAATCAGATAGGGAGTATTCTTTAGAAACTTTAAATGACTTAATTCCTACTGAGAAAGCTGCCTGAATATCAGAATCTGAATCTCCGATTAAATAAGACTTATCAAATTCTATTTCTGGAAAATCTTCTTTTGATTTCAATAACATTCCAGGTTTTGGTTTTCTGCAGGAACAATTTGATGCAGATAAATGAGGACAGAAATAAATCTTGTTAACTTTCCCTCCATTTCTTTCAATTTCTAAAATCATTTGTGAATGAAGAAGTAATAAATCCTGCTCTTTCATCAACTTTTTACCAATTCCTTGCTGGTTAGTTACAATGATTATCCTATCAAAATATTTTGTTAAAAGAGAGATAGATTTTAAAGCTCCTTCCATAAAATGGAATTCTGAAAAGCACTGAACATAACCATCAATTTTATAATTAATTACTCCATCTCTATCTAAAAAAAGAGTTGTATATTTCTTTGAATTCATTAAAACAATTCTTCTTCAATAAACTGACAAATAATATGTCCCACCAAAATATGAACTTCTTGAATTCTTGGAGTATCATCAGAAGGAACTTTTATCATAATATCACAAACATCTTTCATCTTCCCTCCTTTACTCCCAGTAAAACCTATAGTTGTTAAACCGATTGCATTTGCTTTTTCC
>Ga0105349_10000642_pt1 | contig 14016 bp, 11 predicted proteins | sample EN1Hudseemescosm_FD_83661 | JGI IMG/M metagenome (GOLD analysis project Ga0105349, IMG submission 83661) | Methane-oxidizing microbial communities from mesocosms in the Hudson Canyon - EN1B Hudson Canyon | ecosystem: Environmental > Aquatic > Marine > Cold seeps | place: Hudson Canyon...
AAATGCTTATATTGAACGATTTAATCGGACAGCACGGCATGAATGGCTAGACTTACATTTGTTTGGGTCCATAAAACAGGCTCAGCAATTAGCAACAGAGTGGTTATGGACGTACAATAATGAGCGACCACATACTGCAATCGGAGGTATACCTCCTGTACGATTACTGGATATGGATTAATCCTCTACTTTTAACTTCGGTTATAAATGGGGGGATTACACAACGTCAAAGACTTGATGTTAAAACAGAAAAAAATCTATTCCAATAAAAAAGAAATAAATATCCAGAACGATGGTCTTGGGATGCAAAAAACTGGGCGCCAGAAGGTTCTGTGGAGCTAAACCCAGAGCAAAATAAAGTGGCTTCTTAAAAATTTAAGCGACAATCACCTTGAACAACATCGATATCTTGGAATTGTTTTTGACACTCAATAGACCATATTTTATTTCCATCAAGAAGTTCTAAAAAAAGCTTATCACTGTTGCCTTGTCCGAAATCACTTTTAAAGTCGGTGCTGCTGGATTTAAAGCTCTTTACAGATAGAATAGATTTTACGATTGAGTCGTAGTCATTATTAGCATGAAAAATAGATGCACCTGAAGCGCGATTTCTTTGTCTGCTACCAATATCGATAGTAGGCACATCATAATAAGGCGCCTCTCTAATCCCCGCACTAGAATTACCAATTATATAGTTTGAATTTTTTAACAAGACAAGGAAATATTCAAATCTTAGCGAAGGAAACAGTTTTATTTTATTATTACCCTTTAATCGTTCATATTCATTAAGAATTTCATACGAACCCAAATCATTATTAGGATAGATAACAATATAATTCTCATTGCTATCTGTCAGGGCACTAACAAATTCTCTCGTATTTTTTTGAACACTCTCAAATTCAGTTGTAACAGGATGAAATATTACAACTGAGAAATCATCAAACTCAATGTTGTAGTACTTCTTGACATCCGTCAGATTTGGCAGATTATCAGGGTTCATTAAATCTAGATCTGGCGACCCTAATATAAAAATTGAGCTTGGTAATTCACCAAGCTGGATCAACCTACTCCTAGCCCTTTGATTCGCAACTAGATGAATATGCGACATCTTACTTACTGCGTGCCGAATCAACTCATCAATCGTACCAGAGACTTCACCACCCTCAATATGAGCAACCAAAATATTGTTTAAACTTCCAACCATCGCTCCAGCCATTGCCTCCACCCTGTCCCCATGCACAACAATCAGATCAGGCTCTATTTCTGCAATGAAATGTGAAAACCCATCAATTGTTTTAGCTAGAGTTCTATCCATATTATCAATCGAGTCATGATTAATGAACGGATAAATATTATCAACCCCATTCTTTCTTATTTCATCAATAGTTGAGCCATACAATGAATTCATATGCATGCCTGTTACAAATAAATGAACTTCGTAACCCTTTGAGTGCTGAGTTATAGAAATCAATGATTTCAACTTGCTAAAATCAGCACGCGTTCCTGTCAGGAATACTATTTTCTTTCTATTCATTAATATCAGACCACTTGACGTGTTTATCACATTGAATATCAACTAAAGACTTATTCCCCAGAATATTCTGGTAATGCTCTGCTGCAATCTCTCCTGTTCCAGGCCTTTTCACCCAAATGTTATCTTTTGTGAATATCTCACCTTTTTGAATATCTTTGATAGATACAACGGTTGCAAATGCAAAATCAATCGTTACCTTCTCCTCTTTGGCTGCCACCTTCTTTCCTCCTCGCATTTTTGCAAGCTCAATACTTCCATTGATCAATTCACTTAAAGCCTCAGGGTTCATTGAATTAACAATATCAGGGCCATTTCTATCCATAGAATCAGTAAAATGTCTTTCTAGTATTGAAGCTCCCAGTGCTACGGCACCAAAACAAGCTAAATTAGAAGTAGTGTGGTCGGATAAGCCAATTACAGCATTTGGAAATTCCTTTTGTAATTCTTGCATTGCACCAAAACGAACAAGACGCGATGGAGTTGGATACAAATTAGTGGTATGCAACAGTGCGTACTGAATATTATATTGTTCAAGAATATCAACCATCTTTCTAATTGAGGCAATATCATTCATACCCGTACTTACAATCATAGGCTTTCCGAATGCAGCAATGTGTTCAATCAAGGGGTAATTATTACACTCGCCAGACCCTATTTTATAGGCACTTACACCCATCCTCTCAAGTCTGTCAGCGGCAGCACGTGAAAAAGGAGTGGAAATAAAAATCATTCCTTTAGATTCAACATATTCTTTTAGCTTAATCTCATCCTTTTCATTTAGAGCGCAACGCTCCATAATCTCATAAATTGACACATCTGCATTACCTGGTATTATTTTTCTAGCTTCGCCACTCATCTCATCTTCAACAACATGAGTTTGATGTTTGATAATTTCAGCGCCTGATTTATGTGCGGCATCAACCATTTTAAAAGCCGTTCTTAATGACCCCTCATGGTTAATACCAATTTCAACAATTACTATCGGGCTATACCCCTCTCCCGCAATCCTTTCAGAGAGTCTCATTAAAGGAGGGTGCTGTCTATTTGCCATATTTAACACCTTTCTTAGTTTTTTATATTAAAAAACACACTTAGACGATAAGCTGCATGACCATAAGCAATCTCTTGCGCTTCTCGACACATTCCTCCAATATGAGGAGTAATAATAACCTGTTCTGATTCCAATGCATACTCCAGTAAAGGACTTCCCATTCTATTTCTAATTTCATCTGCAAGAACATCTGTTGCAACTCTTGCATCTAAATTATTTCGCAAGAAATCAACCAGATCTAACTCATTTACCATGTCACCGCGAGAAGTGTTCACCAATACAGCATCTTTTTTCATTAAATCAAAGCATGATTTATCTATCATTCCAATTGTCTCTTCTGTGACGTGCACATGTATCGCAACCACATCAGACTCTTGCAGCAAATATTCTAAACTACTAACCTGTTCAATTTCTTTATCTTCTACTTCTTTATAAGGATCGTAGACAAGCACTCGAGAACCAAATGCTTTGCAATATCTTGAATACATACTACCAAGCCTTCCATAACCTATACTTCCAATAGTAAGGCAATTCATTTGTCGACCAATATATCTCTCGTAATCCCATTCCCCTTCTAAAACAGCATTGTGACTTTTAACAACATGTCTTAAACTTGCTAAAGTTAAAGAAAATGCTAATTCAGCTGTAGAACTGATTCGATTAATCACATCTCTTTCTTCTGTCAATGAAAGTATAGGCAAACCAAGCTCTGCAACGTATGTTTTATCAATATGATTAGTGCCAGTAGAGGCAGTACAAATCACCTTTAAGTTCTTAGCTGCACCTAAAACATCTTGCCCTATATAAACTTTTGACTTGTTTGGGTTGGTGAAAATTGCATCATAGCTTCCAATAACTGAGATCACTTCTTCAGATGTTGGATCATCTAGATAGGTTACTTCTCCAATAGACTCAAGAATATCAGATACTCCAATTATGTGTCGAACTGGGGTAATAATTAAAATTTTAATACTCACATTTTCTCCAAAATAATGACCCTGTAAATGATTTTGTCTCTAATACCGTGGCCAGATTTACTTGACCACTACACTGCTACTGCAATGGAACAGGTGGTTGAATGGCACTCTCGCCCTTTGGATGCTGTTTACCCCATTATCTATCTAGACTGTCTTATTGTAATAAGTTCGGCAAGATAAAAAAGTCATCAGTAGAGCTATTTACCTTGCTCTAGGCGTGAATATGGAAGGCTATAAAGACCTTTTAGGTCTGTGTATTTCTGAAAATGAAGGTGCTAAATTTTGGCTGAATGTCTTAACGGAATTACAAAACCGAGGGGTAAAAGATGTCCTCATTGCCTGTGTTGATGGTTTAAAAGGGTTTCCTGATGCCATCCAAACAGTATTTCCACAAACCCAAACCCAAATTCAACTCTGTATTGTTCACCAGATCAGAAACCCCATTAAATTTGTCCCGTGGAAAGACTACAAGCCCGTAACGGCTAATTTAAAGCGAATTTACCAATCAGTCACAGAGGAAGAGACTCTGGTAGCAATTGATCATTTCTCGTCCTCCTGAGATAATAAATACCCCCAAATAAGCCGAAGTTGGCGAGCAAACTGGGGCAACCTTAATACCTTGTTCAATTATCCAGAAGATATCAGAAAAGCCACCTATACAACCAATACGATAGAATATTTGAACAGCGTGATCAGGAAAGTAATTAAAAAACGGAAACTATTTCCGCCTGATGATTAGGTAAGAAAAGTCATCTACCTTGCCATTCAGGAAACATCAAAAAAGTGGTCAATGCCCATTAGAAATTGGAACCTTGCTCTCAGTCGATTTATGTTTGAATTTGAAGACCGCTTAAAAAAAATATATTTAAAATATCGGCAGTTACACAAAATCATTTACAGGATCAAAATAATTATTTATTAGCTTTCTCAAGCAATAGCTCAGCAATTAGAAAGTCAATCTCCGTATCAATATTAACTGATCTTTCTGGTGGTAAAATGTATGGCCTACTATTGTCAGACCCATACCTTCTACCATCGGTCATCAAATAGTCGCGTTTTAACGCATAAATTGAACCACTACGAATATATGCATCTGGGTTAAGATCTTGTCTTCGACTTTCCGGTATTTCTTTAATGCAAAAATCCACAATCTTGTCATCAACAATCTTTTTAATTCTTGCCGGGTGATGATCTTCTAAAATATGAACAGCAATTACAGAATCTGCTTTTGTACTTATTAACTTTTCTATCGAAGCATCAATATCCTCAACTGTTTTCATAGGATTTGTACACATGAGCTCTACTACATAGTCATATTTGACATCCTCTTGCTTCTCAATCCAATTCACAGCATGCTGCAAAGCAGCGACTGAACTTGCTTTGTCGGTACTAAATTCACTTGGCCTTAAGAATGGCGCCTCGGCTCCACATTTAATGGCAACCTGTTGAATCTCTTCATCATCTGTGGAAACAATATAACGTGTTATTAATTTACTTTTCAGTGCCTCATCAATAGTGTATCCAATAAGCGGAACTCCAGCTATAGGTTTAATGTTTTTTCTTGGAATTGACTTAGAGCCTCCACGAGCAAGCGTTATTCCCAATATGCGACTTTCTTTCTTTATTTTCATATCAACTTTTTAATGATTTCTGACGCCCCTATCTCGCGTGAATTTAGCGTAAATTTATAATCATCTATTGGGATAATGCCTACATTGTCTCCAATAATACTTCCTTGCCTTATTTCTACCGAAGACGTGGCACACCCTAACCCATACAAAGCACGCATAATTGGCTCCCGATTTGCACGAGAATCCATTGATGATTCAATCTGTAAAAAACCATTATCAGCACAATGTTTCCAATAATGACCATAATCAACAAAACATGGAAAAACAGAGTTATATCCTTTGTACTGCATCTCTGTAATTAAATTGTTAAATAAGCCTTCTGGTCTAAATGGATAGTGATGATTAACATAAAGGATAACTTCTGGAAAGAAGTTCATAGCCTCAATTTCAGTTAATGATAGAGAAAGTAGTTTTTCAACATTCATTTCTTCACCACTAAATGCTGGTTGATTTCTATCAATCCACCGAGTGCTTGCTAGAATAGCAATATTTTTATCATATGATGCAATATAAATTTCATCAACATATGAGTTTAACTTGATTTCTTCTACCACGTTTAACAATAAATTTAATTCAATGGAGTTATTATCTATTTTCCCATTGACAAGTAAAACAGATGCAACTCCTATATTTTCAGGTTTTAAAGATTCAGGTAAGTCACCAACAATATCGCGATCCAATTTATCAAGTATAGTGGCTATTCCTTCAGCTCTTTTTGATGAGTTTCCATGCTGGTGTAAACCATGATAATGATAAACAGGCGCACTTGGATCATAAACAATCTCATAACCTGCCTCTATAACCTGCTTCCCCCAAATCCTATCTTCAATATTTGTTGACTCTTCATCAAAGGGAAAGTCCTCCCAAATGGATCGTGGCAACATACTATTTGCATTATGGAAGAAGTAATCCTTGACTTGTACTCTTCTATCTCTGCCAAATGTAATTAATAGATCTCTTTTATCTGCATCACTCGTGTAGGAAACGGGCAATTGAAGGCCATATACACCCGCTAATTTCTTATTGCCCTTAAAATTGTTATATAAATTTTTGAGCCATTGTTTGTTTTTGGGAATGCAATGAGCGGAAATACAAACAATAAAGTGACCGGTAGAGGCACGAACCCCATCATTTAATGCCTTGCCTGGTAAAAATTTGTCAATCTTAATACAGGTAGAAATCGGATATCGTTTTGCCACCTCTATCGTGTGATCGGTACTGTTATTATCAACTAATATTACCTCAAAATTATCGAAATCTTGATCAAAAATCATGCTCAAACAATGAGATATCCACCGCTCTTCATTATAAGTACGGATAATAATTGACACCTTCTTTGAACTTGATCTCATTCGAACATATCAAAACTTAACAATTCATCTACTGCTATATCTTGCAAGGCCTTTTTACCGATAATCTTATGCGCGTCTTTTGCTGGAATTCCGGTACCTGGGTTGCGAAATACAACCATATCAACTGTCAACTCGGTACCTACAAGAATGTCTTTTGATGACGCCATAGAAACATGATATTTATGCCTAGTAACCCATTCTGTCTCACTGACATATTTTTCACCCGTACCTTTAATTTTTTCAATGTCTCTAATATCTCTTACCATTGCGATAAAATCTTTTGGATTCAGTGACATTTTATGGTCAAAACCTGTCATTTCATTATCCAGTGTGTAATGTCTTTCAATGGCAATAGCACCCATTGAAACTGCTGTTAGTGTTGGCAAATAACCTAGCTCATGACCAGAATAACCGACCGCTAAATCAAAATTCTCTTTCAACACATCAATCATGTTTAAATTGCATTCATCGATAGGAGTTGGGTAAGCCGACACACAATGTAATAATAACAAAGGGGTTTTATGTTTTTCAAAAATTCGAACTGCTGTATCAATCTCTTCCAATTCAGCCATGCCCGTGGACATTATAGATTGCTTTCCTGTTTTGGCTAAGTGTTCCAATAGTTCAATATTGGTTGCACTGTGACTAGCCACTTTATAAATACTAACACCTAACTCCTCAAGAAAATCAGCTGCTTCAGGGTCAAATGCTGTACATATAAAATCCAAGCCTTGATCTTCAGTATATTTTTTAATAATCTTATATTGATCCATATTAAATTCAAGATGCTCTCGAATTTCTCTATATGTTTTCCCAAATTCTGGAAACCTATCATCTGGTGCGTCTAAAGTCGCTTTGACAGCCAGTTTATCAACTGTTCTTTTTTGAAACTTGACCGCATCTGCACCTGCCTCTGTTGCCAAATCAATTAATTGCTTTGCAATTTCTATAGAGCCATTGTGATTCAGCCCAGCTTCTGCAATAACATAGCAATATCCTGTGTTATTCAAATCGTTAAAATCTTTCAAATTCATTTGTTCACCTTTAATCATTTATTGTTTAGCTCCTCATAGGTTAGTTCTTCGACTATACGACCACCATTCAACCTATATATACGATCACAAAACTTTAATGTATTGTATCTGTGAGCAATTATAATCATTGTTACATCACCCTTGAGTCTTCTAATCTCATCTACCACCTCTTTCTCTGTTGACTCATCAAGTGAACTTGTAGCCTCATCCATTACCAATATTTTTCTTTTATGGTAAATAGCGCGTGCAAGTGCAACCTTCTGTCGCTGCCCACCAGAAAAACTTACACCACGCTCACCTAAGCGAGTATCCACACCCCTTGGCAACTTATCTATTACCATCCCAAGTCTTGAATGCTCTATCGCTTCATTCAGGTCTTGATCATTAATCTCTGTTGGATTTATCCCCAAGGCAATATTATTTTTTAATGTATCGTCAATAATAAACACCTCTTGCGGCAAATAAGCTACCATGTTCTGCCATTCGCCTATGCAATCGTTTACCTTTTTACCATTTAAAATAATATCTCCCTCTTGGGGCTTAAGCAAACCAAGAATAACATCAACTAATGTGGTTTTTCCAGATCCTGATGGGCCTATTAATCCAATACTCTCACCTTTTTTAATTGAAAAATCAATGCCGTTAATAACTAGCTCGTCAGCTTGAGGATATCGATATTTAACCGATTTTAAAGTAAGGGTACTAAACTCGTTATTTGAACTTTCTTTTCTTAAATTTTTCGTATATTCATACTTTTTAATATCTTTATATAATAAAGATACGGTATTTCGATTAAAACGAAATTGAACAATTCCAGTAGCTATTAAATTAATAGATGGTATTAATTTCAAAGAAGCAACAGCGAACATAGAAAGGGCAGGCAATAATTGATTAATATCTCCGTTGTTTAATAATTCTACTGTGACCATCGATGCAAGGAATGCAATTAACACAAACTCAATTAAATATCTCGGGATACTGGTTAATACTTCCGTTGTTTTTAAGTTATTTGCATACTTAACAGCTTCACTATGCACCACATCATGAAAATACTCTGCCTTGCCAAGAATTCTAATTTCCTTCATGCCTTCAACTCCCTCACTAAGGCCTTTCATTAGATTAGTAGAAGCTATATTGGCATCTTTTCCATAAAGTTGTATACTTTTACGTATCAATCGATCATAGATTATTGACACTATGCTAACTAATAACAATAACATCCCTAGCAATTTGACATCAGTCCAAGCTAATAGCAATATTATTGCTATTGTTACTAGTATATTACTTGTAGCTTTTAATCCTAACATAATTATCTTTCCAGTATATGTTGATACTAGAACTTGAATTGCATATATATATTCAGCACTATTCCTAGTGACATAATCAACATACGACATAGATTGATAAGAATGCATTAACCGTGAACGAAGACTAACTTGTTGCTTATAACTAAAAGAAACTATCATCTTTAGTATAAAAACTCCCGCAATACCTTTTATAAAAAACACACTCACGAGTATGGCGCTAATAGCAAAAACCAACGCATCACCACTTAAAGAAACTCCCGTTATCTCAATTATTCCTCCATTTAATAATGCAGGATCCATTATTAATGAAACATACGGCCCTATTAAGCCGATCCCAATTACATCTAACAATGATACAATCAGGAATAAGAGAACCATTCCAGGTAATTTTGCTCTATCGTTACCCAAAAGATATAATATTTCTCTAAAATAATCCATTTATGCTCTCAGTATAGTGCTTGAAGTTGTCAAGTAATTTTGGCCATAACTTTATATTCAGCCCAGTAGTTTTTATCAGCAACATTTGGCGCAAAGCCATTATTATGTTGATAGGGTCTGACTTGACTCTAATACCCGATTATATAATCAATAATATTTGTTTTAGCATGGCTAGATAAGGCCAACGCTTACCGGTCCAGATATAAGTGACATCACCACACCAAATTTGGTTGGGCTGAGTTTTACATTAAACTGTCTTTTAAAATGATTAGGTATTGTCACATGTTCTTGTGCGGCACTTTTATACGCATGTTTAGGCTGTTGACAGCTATGAATCCCACAGGATTTCATCAACTGCCGGCACGATAACGACTGAGCGGATGCTGTCGGTGGATAACTATTTGAGCGATGGTTCTGTTGCCAGCAGAACCATCGCTTTCCCTAAATATTGATTTAACCAGAGCATGTTCCTTAAGTCGTTCAGGTTTAATTTATCGCAAACGCTTGATGTGTAGTGGTACAAAGTTCATTACCAACTTTAGTTACGGCGTACGGACTCAATGGATTTCCAATTTTATTCTCAAATTTTGGAAGACTTGGATGGTCACCATAAGTTGAACTTGATGCCGCGTAAACATATCGTATTACATTTTGATCCTTAGCTACAAACCATCTATATTGGCCATATTGGTACCAACAGAATATTCAATAGGCCTAGGCACTGACCCAAGTGCAACTTGATAATACATAATTTACACCAATACATGCTTTCTGGCAGTCTTCTATCTCCCTAATATCGCCTTTAAAAAAAGTAAGGTTTTGATTTAATTCTGTTAAACTTTTATCTGTTTAAGTCGCAGCATTCTCAATTGCTTTATCAATATTATGCTGATATCCATTATCAAAGTTATCCGAAACACCAACTTTTTGATTCAGAATAAGTAGTTTTTCTAATAGGTTTGAGCCAATAAATCCGGCGACTCCAGTAATTGGCCAAAAACTTTAGTCATTTTTTAAGTATTCTTGCCGTTCTTCATATGTAGTCATCTACAGCCTCCCATCTACTTCTTCAGCACCAAATAGATACTTAATATCATAAAGTACGTGATTATCCTTACCAAATACTTTTATTTGCTCTAACGATAATTTTTTAAATTTATCGTGTGCAACCGCCAATAGAATTGCATCATATTTACCTTCTGCTGGCTTATCTATTAGTTTAATGTTGTACTCATGAGCAACTTCCTGCTTATCCACCCATGGGTCGAATACATCCACATTACAATTAAAGCTTTCAAACCCTTGAACTAAATCAACTACACGAGTATTACGCATATCTGGACAATTTTCTTTAAAAGTTAAGCCCATAATCAATATATTAGCATCTACTATATGAATGCGTTTTTTTGTCATTAATTTTGAAACTTGATCAGTAACATATAACCCCATATTATCGTTAAGTCGACGACCAGCAAGAATAATTTCCGGGTGGTACCCCACTTCAATCGCTTTATAAGTAAGATAGTATGGATCAACCCCAATACAGTGCCCTCCAACAAGACCAGGACGAAATGGCAAGAAATTCCATTTTGTGCCTGCAACTCTCAGTACTTCTTCGGTGTCAATATCCAGCCTTTTAAAAATAAGTGCCAATTCGTTAACTAGTGCAATATTGACATCGCGCTGTGTGTTTTCAATAACTTTAGCAGCCTCTGCAACTCTAATGCTACTAGCAACATATGTTCCTGCCTTCACAATCCTACTATATAGTTCATCAACTCTGTTAGCGGTCTCTGGAGTGGATCCTGATGTTATCTTAATTATGGTTGTAACCTTATACTCTTTATCTCCAGGACTTACACGTTCTGGACTATATCCACAAAAGAAATCTTTATTGAAGGTTAGCCCTGAATATTTTTCAAGAATAGGTACACAAACCTCTTCGGTTGCTCCTGGATATACAGTAGACTCGTAGATTACAACATCCCCATTGTTCAGTGCTTTACTTACTTCTTTACTAGCTTCAATTAATAGCGTTAGATCGGGACGCTTATGCATATCAATTGGCGTTGGAACTGTAATAATGTAAATATTGCAGCTATTAATTTCTGTCAAGTCTGATGTAAAGGATAAATTCTTTGCCTCTTTAAACTCTTTTAATGAAACTTCTAACGTCCTATCCCTACCTTCCTTAAGCTCGTTAATCCGACTATCATTAATATCAAAACCAATCACCTCCTGAATCTTTCCAAACTCTATAGCAAGTGGAAGTCCTACATATCCTAAACCGATTACAGCTATTTTATCCACTACGCTAATCCTTATTAAAAAACTCAAGATACCAGTCAACAAAATCATCTATGCCTTGTTGAATAGGCGTGGCTGGCTGATATTTTAAATCTTCGACTAAATCGCTAACATCTGCATAGGTTGCGGGTACATCGCCTGGCTGAATAGGCAGCATATTTTTTTGGATGGTTTTACCTAGTTTATTTTCAATGGCGGCAATAAAGTCCATAAGTTTTACAGGATTATTATTGCCTATGTTATATATTTTATAAGGCGCTGATGAAGTTGATACTTTGCCATTTATCCCATTCCAATTAGGATCTTTTTTAGCTGGGTTATCAATCACGCGAATAACGCCTTCGACGATGTCATCTATATAAGTGAAATCTCTTAGCATGTTCCCATTGTTAAAGACGTCAATGATTTTACCTTCTAAAGCGGCTTTGACAAATAAGAATAATGCCATATCAGGCCTACCCCATGGGCCATAAACAGTGAAAAACCGCAAACCAGTCGTGGAAATATCAAATAAATGTGAGTATGTATGCGCCATGAGTTCGTTGGACTTTTTTGAAGCTGCATACAGAGATATAGGGTGATCTACATTATGTTCAGTACTAAAGGGAAGTTCTTCGTTAAGCCCGTAAACAGATGAAGATGAAGCATAACATAAGTTTTTCACATTATTCTTCCGGCAAGATTCCAAGATATTCATAAACCCAATGATATTGGAATCCATATAGGCATCGGGATTAGTCAATGAGTACCTTACCCCTGCTTGCGCAGCAAGATTACAGACTGCATCAAACTTTTGTTCTTTAAACAAAGCCATCATATTTTCTTTGTCTTCTAACTTGAGTTTAATGAACTTGTAATTTGGCTGGCTTTCAGATTGAATTATTTTATTGTATTCAATCTTGCCTTTTGTGATGCCTGCTCGGGCTAATCGCCCATACTTGACGTTTATATCATAGTAGTCGTTTATACAATCAAGACCCACTATTTCACCACCCCTAGCCAATAGTTTATTGGCTAAATGACTGCCAATAAAGCCAGCTGTGCCAGTAACTAATATTTTCATTCAATCACATCCATTAAAATCACGCGTATAAACTTTTTCCTGAACACCCACCAAATCATCACTCAATCGATTAGCAACAATCACATCGGATAATTTTAAAAATACATCTAAATCTTTAATCACTTTAGAGCTAAAGAATTCATCTTCCTTAATCACTGGCTCATAAACCACCACGTCAATTCCTTTAGCCTTAATACGCTTCATAATACCTTGAATTGATGAACTCCTGATGTTATCCGAACCTGTTTTCATAATCAGCCGGTAAATACCCACTACTTTAGGGTTTCGTTTTAAAATGGAATCTGCAATAAAATCTTTTCGTGTAGTATTTGAATCCACTATTGCATGTATAAGGTTGCTCGGGACTTCCTTGTAGTTGGCACGTAATTGCTTGGTATCTTTAGGCAGACAGTACCCCCCATAACCAAAGGAAGGGTTGTTGTAATGCATCCCTATGCGAGAATCTAGACAGACGCCCTCGATAATCTGCTGAGCATTAAGGTTTCTAACCTGTGCAAAGGTATCCAACTCATTAAAATAGGCAACCCGCATAGCAAGATAAGTATTTGAAAAAAGCTTCACTGCTTCAGCTTCAGTCGAATCAGTATAGAGCACATCAACATCTTCCTTGATCGCCCCTTGCATTAAAAGACCGGCAAATACCTCTGCCCGCTTTGAACGCTCACCCATGATAATCCTTGATGGGTAAAGATTGTCGTAAAGCGCTTTTCCTTCCCGTAAAAACTCTGGGGAAAACATGATATTTCTAGATTTGAATTGCGCACGAACTTTTTCGGTATAACCCACCGGAACCGTTGACTTAATCACCATCACCGCATCAGGCTTAATAGCCATGACATCTTCAATAACCACTTCAATGAGATGGGTGTCAAAATAATTAGCCTCAGGATCGTAATCCGTTGGCGTTGCAATAATCACATAATCAGCGTTTTGATAAGCCTCTTCCCTTTCAAGCGTTGCCCTGAAATTCAGTTTCTTATTTTGTAAGAAATCATCAATTTCAGCATCTTCAATCGGTGATTTTTTTTGATTTAAAAGCTCAACTTTTTCAGGTAACACATCCAATGCCACAACTTCATTATGCTGGGAAAGCAGTATGCCATTAGACAGCCCGACATAGCCGATTCCTGCGATTGCAATTTTCAAATTACTTCCACCATCAAAAAACCACTCCAAGAAACATTTAATACACCCGCCCGCTTTGGCTGAGCTTTTAAATACAAATTAAATTTATAATAATTTTCTCAAACAAAGCCGAAGAGATTCTTGCCAATAGGGAATCTCAAACTTATAACGTTGTT
>Ga0105349_10000649_pt1 | contig 13921 bp, 6 predicted proteins | sample EN1Hudseemescosm_FD_83661 | JGI IMG/M metagenome (GOLD analysis project Ga0105349, IMG submission 83661) | Methane-oxidizing microbial communities from mesocosms in the Hudson Canyon - EN1B Hudson Canyon | ecosystem: Environmental > Aquatic > Marine > Cold seeps | place: Hudson Canyon...
AACTACTGTCACTGGCCTGTACTTCTACCTTTCCCTTTAAAACATACATAAAGCAGTGTGAGGTTGCTATTTTCTCTTGATTTAATAAAGAACTACTCAACTTTTTAAATAAGATACATGATTGATTATCATGAAATATCTTTTCTACCCCTGGGTATGTATATAGAGCTTTTGGTAGTGTCTGGTATTTCATTATCATCCATTATTTAAAAATAAAAAATTGAATATCATGCCATGGCCCCAGTCATGAATACCGACGACAATATATTTACTGCTGGCCTTTGTCAAAAGGCTGCAGTAATAGGTCAAATAAGGAGGCTAATAAGGGACTAAATACAGGTATTTATTAACGTTAATACCGAAGTCTCTGGCTATACTTTTAATTATGTATTCATGATTTCGGGTATATCGTCATGCCAATCACTAGCCCCCTACCGTCTTTATCTGTGAAGCAGATGTTTGATCGCGATAGCTGTACTTACACTTATTTGCTAATAGATCCAAAAACTCACGAAGGGGTGATTATTGATGCAGTTAAAGAACAACTAGAGCGTGACCTGCTATGCATTGAAGAGCTTGGGGTTGAGCTTCTCTATTGTATTGAAACCCATGTTCATGCCGACCATATTACTTCGGCGGGTTCGATCCGGCAAAAAACGGGGGCCCAGATTGCTTATAATCAATTGGCTGCCATTAAATCTATTGATGTTGAGTTGAAAGACGGTGATGAATTGACTATTGGCGAGCATAAGATCAAAGCCATAAGTACACCTGGCCATACGCATGGCTGTATGAGTTTTTATGTGGAGGGTATAGTTTTTACGGGGGACTGTTTATTAATTAGAGGCTGTGGCCGTACTGATTTTCAACAGGGTGATTCTGAAGACTTGTATCATAGCATTACCCAGAAACTGTTTAGCTTGCCTGATGTAACCCTCGTTTATCCTGGGCATGATTATAACGGTAAAACCTGTTCGACTATTGCGGAAGAGAGACAATGGAATCCTAGAGCTGGGCAAGGTAAATCACTCGCTGATTTTATGCAGATTATGCAAAATTTAAATCTGGCTCTGCCTAAAAAAATCAACGAAGCCGTACCCCCTAATACTAACTGCGGTATTAACTTTCGTCCCGATGCTTATATTCATGAAGAGTTCTCTATGCAGTCACTGCATACCGTTTGGCAGCAGCAAGAAGTACAAGAAACACTAAAACCAAGCAGCAATACCCTAATCGTCGATAACCGCAGTGAGGAAGAATACTCCGCAGGGCATGTACCTAGTAGTCAGAACATTCCTTTTGGCACTGAGTCTCTGCACCTAGAAGCACTGAAAGATTTTGACCATGTTTATCTCTATTGCCACTCTGGGCGTCGGGCGCAAACCGCTTTAACTCACTTGTCTATTCTAGGGCTGGATAATATTACCTGCGTGAGTCATTCGGGCTTTCCGCAATGGCTTGAGCTGGGGTATCCCGTAGAGAGATAGCTAGCTCTGTATCACTAGCTGCCACTCGCTTCGACTTTAACTTTACGGCTAAAGTCGTCTTTGTGGTATAGGGCATCACTCGCGCCTTGCACATACTCCGTATTGGTAACGGTTAATGAAACAGTATAAGTCTTGGCTTCTGTGTAAGTATGCAGCGGATTTTGATCGGTTGATGTCGTGCCATCACCAAAGTCCCACAGCCATTGATTAACGGTGCCCGTGCTGCGGCTATCGTCTGTGAACTGAACGCTGAGGTCACTCGCAGGATTTATTACATTGGGCAAATAGAAGTGACTTAATACGCCGTTTTCAAACAGTTTAATTTTCACCGCTTTAAAAGCGAGCTCTACGTCCGATTCGGCTTGTGTTTTAGTTAGTGCTTTGGTTAGTGATTTTTGCTCCGAAAAGAGATGTCCCGCCTCTGCGAATAAACCCGCTTGCTGTTTTATGCATTGAGCAATTTCAACAAAGCTATCGGTTGCGTACCAGCAGTTTTTAGCCGAGTTAATATAGACACGATAAGCACTTTCTATTCCCCACTTTTGCGTCATTAAATAAAACGGATAACTGACCATGCCGATGCGATGATAGAAGTTGTTGTCCTCTGGTCGATAGTCGAGGTAACTTTCTATTCCCCCACCCGTTATACGGATGCTATTAACTTTGCGCCAGCCACCGCCGTTTTCATAACCTTGATCCCAATAGTTTTCACTGTCTCCGGTTAGTTCATACCAAGCCACAACACCTGAAATATCACCAAAGGCTTCGTGTAACGTTCTTACATCGGTGCTTATGTTTCGCTGTAAGTACGTGAGGTCCATAAGGCGATTCAATACGCCATGGCCTACTTCGTGAGCAAATACGTCGAAAGACATCATAGACGTTTCAAACGGGTAGCCATCACCGAAGTTGGCATAAGCGCCATCCCAGAAGGCAGCGTCAGAACGAATGCCTTTGAAGTATTTTCCGCCGTAATGAAGGCGCACTCGAATTTTTTCTTCTAAGGGTGGCTCGCCTAAATACTTCATGAAGGTATCGTGAATTGCGGTGCCATAGTACATAGCGTCATTCATACTCGAGTAAGTCCATAACAAGCCTTCGTCATCGTCTACTACTTGGCGATAAGTATTAACGGGGGCTTCGTCACAGTTAAATTCGTAAGCGCGGTAGAGGGAGTCATCGGCTACATTAGCTTGGGTTGGCTCTGCTCTTTCTTCCCACGCAACGTCACGTTCGTATGCCATATCGATTACGCTAACGAGGCCATTATCTAGAATACACAAACCACCGGATTCGTCGGTTCTTTGGATGGTGATCTTCTCTCTTTGCTGGCTAAGTTGCGGTATTTGCTCTGCGGGCTGGGTGCCGTAATACCAAGACCAATCTTCTTCCCAGCTACCACCTGGGCCAGACAAATGGGCATTACCAATGAAGTCGTGGAACTTTATCAACGTGCCAGTCTCTGCTTCGCCATAACCATTACGGGGATAGAGTATTAAAGCTTGTGCTTCGCCAGAGTTGTTACTGGGGAAGACTGTGCCAGCGGGAATGGTGATTTCGAAAAGAGAATTTGAGCCTGTATTTAACCCTTCAGCTTTCAACCATGCAGCGCCATCAGTGCCGCTCAATTTATCGCCTTGTGCATCTGCCCAATAGACCCAGATGGACTCTGTTTTGAATTGCTGCGTTTTTTCTATCGCGTTGAGTTCTAGGGTGATCGTGCCTGAGACCCTACCCGTCGCGCTATCTTGGTCACGAAAGTAGCCGTGACTGATGGTATTGGCAGGCACTTCTTCGATTGGATCGACGACAATGGGCGGTTTCTGTACCGGAGGGTTACTTGAACCTCCGCCACCACAGGCTGTTAATGAACTTGCTAGAAGTGCAGATAGCCCAATGATTCGGGTGATGTTGCTGAATACTGTTTTGATGTTCATGCCTGCCCTAGCGTATGTACTTACTATTTATAAAATACGCAAGAGTAAACGCCCGCAGAGCTGTTGGCAATGCCATTTTATTAGATAACACTGTTCGAAAAACGAGCGAAACTGAGCAATTACTCTAATTTTCTTGCTTTGACCTTTTATATTTGATTATATGCGCGCCTTGATTTGATGCGCTCAGCATTTGTACTTAGAACTTGAGCTTCGCTGTCACAGAAAAATCATACAATTATTATAATATTAATTCTTTTAAGAGTTCTCCTCGTCGAGATGAAGTTAAAGAAATTAAGGGTTAAAAAAATGAAACGTAGATCATTCCTTAAAGCTGCGGGCGCCGCGAGTGCTGCCACTGCTTTACCAGTTATCAGTAGCACAGCCTCTGCCCATACCCCAGAAGAAAAATACCGCTCTTGTATCCCTGAAGTTTTCGACCCCGTTGCTAAGCCTCCCGCTTATACTCCAGCGCTGGTGATTGGTTCTGGTTTTGGTGGTGCAATTTCTGCTTATCGTTTAGCCCAAGCGGGCATTGAAACAACGGTATTAGAGCGTGGTCTGCGCTGGCCTATGGATCATAGCCGTGATATTCACTCAGGCGATTTTGCGCCGGATGGCAGAGCGTATTGGCACAGAACTGAGATTACTCACTTAACCGGTTTGAGCTTTAGTTTTGATAAGTTTGCTGGGATTTTAGACGTAACCGATTACGAACATATTTCTGTTTGGCGCGGTGCTTGTGTTGGTGGTGGTTCAAAAGTATTTACTGGGGTAATGATTCAACCAGATCGCGAATACTTTGAAGAAATTTTTGACAACGTTGATTATGAAGAGATGCGTGATACTTATTATCCGCGCGTAAAAGAGATGTTAAACCTTAGCCCATTACCGGATGATTTATATCGTAAATCCGCTTGGGGCCATTCCCGAGTTTGGGATAAGCAAGCGCGCGCTGCGGGTTATTCTCCTGAACCAATTGACGGTATTTGGAATTGGGATGTTGTGCGTAAAGAGTCCTACTTCTGGAATCGTCGCTCAGCGACTGTGGGTGAAAGTAACCACGGTAACGCTAACGGTGCTAAGTTTGATGTCACGCAAAACTATTTAAAATACGCTGAAGAAAGTGGTTTTACTAAAGTGTATTCCGGTACTCAGGTTAAAGGTATTAGCCAAGACGCCAATGGTATTTATCTGGTTGAGGTTGAACAGATGGATCCGATGGGTGAAATTCTGGATACCTATACCTTGAGCTGTGGTCGTTTGTTTATGGCTGCGGGTTCTATTGGTACTACTGAATTATTACTGCGTGCTCGTGAGCGCGGCGATTTACCAAACTTGAATGAACATGTAGGTGAAGGCTGGGGAACAAACGGTGATGCCGCCGCTATTCGCTCGCTGGCGCCTTCTTGGGGTCTTACTCAGGCAACACCATCTGCCAGTAAAATTCATGATACGTCTTTTAATATGCCAGTGACGCTGGAAAATTGGTACGCGATTCAAGTACCTGTTAACGCCGGAATTATTGCTTCCTTGAGCATGGTATACGATAAGAAAAACCGCGCTAAGTTTGAATACAATGCTGACACGGATTCGTGTGATTTGTTGTGGCCTAAAAACGGTAACGATGAAACGATTACAGCGACACGTGCGGTTAATACTAAAATTGCCGATGCGAGTTTGGGTGTTCCTGGAGTGCTAGGCTTAATTGATGATGTACAGGCTAGCTTTACAGCTCACCCATTAGGCGGCGCTATTTTGGGTAAGGCAACTGATGCTTATGGCCGCGTTTACGGTTATGACGGTTTATACGTTATGGACGGTGCAATGGTTAACGGTACAACTGGGGCGGTAAACCCTGCGTTAACGATTTCGGCTTTGGCTGAACGTAATATTGAGAAAATCATTCAAGAAGACATGTAGTATTTTTTGAACGGTTTGTATTAAAAAGGCCATACTTTGCAGTATGGCCTTTTTTGGTTTTGTTAATCGTATTAATTTAAAATTGCACGGTTAATCGTGCATATACCATACGGCCTCTAGGGTCATGTATTTTACTATCGTAGCCAAAGTTATCCTCTACTGCTGGAGGATCATTATCGAACAGGTTAATTGCACCTATTGCTACATTAGATTCGATCATTTTTATTAGTGGTAAAAAATATCGATATTGAATGTCTTGGGTTAGGTGGTGATCTACGCTGGCATCATCATTAGCATCGTCGTCATAAGAGTCGGTATAGCGACTGGTGGTTGATACTTCATGATTAGTATAAAGCCAACTAAAAGTCAGCATTGAGCGCCAAGGTGGTAGTGGCCGCGCGATATTTAATTCATTACGTTGGCCAACTGCATCAATCGCTTCTCCTCCATTGCGTTCTTTCAGCTGATAACTATTTATATAAGTAGAATTGCTATTCACGCCAAATACGCCTTTATCTGTGGGTAAACGATAATCAAAAATAAGATCGATACCGTCGGTGACCACTGATGAGGCATTAATAAAATCTAGGTTCACTCGGGTAATTGAGTTCGTGATTGGGTCGCGAATAATTTTAGGATCATTTGGATCCGCCGCTAATACGCCTTCCGCACTTTCTTTCACAATAATATCTTCATAATCGTAACGCCAATAATCTAAACTCACACTCATTTGTTGGCTGGGTTTAAATATTGCGCCGGCATTAAAAATAAGGGCTTCTTCAGGCTGTAAATCTGAGTTCCCCTCAGTGACAACAGGAACAAAACTGCCTTCAAGTTGTTCTGCTGCAATTGTGAAACTGGATGTTTGGTGCAAACTAGGGGCTCGAAAAGCGGTGCTAATAGTGCTGCGTAGCGACCAGGCATCAGTAGCATTCCAACGAATACCTACCTTGGGGTCAAAGCTACTTCCGGTATCACCACCGTAGTCTTCAAATCGTCCAGCCAGCTGAACATTTACCGTGTCGGCGACGGGTAACATAAACTCAGAAAATAACGCATAAATGTCACGGCTATCTGATGAATTTTCAGAGCCAACGACAAAGGCATAATTAAAAGCACGAGAGTTTGCATCCAGTCTTTGCTTATTGGTTTCGTAACGATATTGAATACCAAAAGCACTTTCGACTCTTCCTGCGGATAGCTCAAATAAAGGACCAGTAATAATGGCATCCACAGTTTGTAAGCTGGTATCTATTTTACGATAAGAGATGTCGGTGAAGTCATCAACTACTGCTTGGCTATTGGCCAAGGCAGGGATAGAAAGCGCGGTCGCAAATGGATTAAAGTATTCGTTATTATTCGGGCCGCCGACACCATTAAGTGCGGCATCAAAACGATCGATTAACGTATCTGGGCCACCTAGGTAATAATAACTCGTGCTGTAATGATAAGCTGACTCCAGTTTCCAGTTTTTATTCATCTGATGGTTTATGCCGAGTAAGAATCGTGTATTGGTAGATTCTCGTTCTTGATCACTCGCTTCTGCACCATTACCTAAGGTTCTGCCCAAAAAGACTAAAGGTGTACCATAACCACCATTGGCAGGCAGGTTACCAACATTGGTGGCAGGCACGATTGGAAAGTTAAGCAGCGGTAGTGAAGGAGATGCCTTAAAGTTTTGATTGGTTTCACTGTAACCCGCTTCGGCAAATATCGACCAGTCGTGACTAAGTGCGTATTCCATATTCAAAAATGTCTGTAAGCGGTCTTCTTCTGGTACTAAGTTATAGAAGGGAATGAAGTTCATATCACAGGTGCCAAAATATTCATTCGCTCCCTCCTCTATTATCCCGCCACCCGCTTCACATCCTGGGTCTCGAATCGGCGTGCCCGCAGGTGCTAGGCCATTTAAACCAGCATAAGGGCTAGTAGGATCAATCGCTCCTAGCGGAATAAAGGCACCAGGGTTACCTAACACACTGGTTCCAGTTCCTTCGGTGAAATCCCTCTCGGTTGCGGCCAAAGGCTTGCGATCAAAGTACGATGCGGCAAACATCGTTTTAAGTTTATCGCCCTGCCAGCCCCACAATAGGCTTATATCTTTATCTTCTTGGCTGCCCTCTGTTGTGGTCTGATAACCTGTACTTATTTCTATCCCTTCAAAATCATTACGGGTAATAAAATCAACCACACCTGCAACGGCATCTGAGCCATACAGCGCACTAGCACCGTCTTTTACAATTTCTATGCGCTCAACAGCTATCAAGGGAATGGCATTAATGTCTATAAATGTACTGCCGTCATTGGCATAGCCCCCCGCTAACGCCGTACGTCGCCCATTAATTAAGGTTAAGGTCGATGATAAGCCCAACCCCCGCAGGTTAATTTGGCTAGTGCCACCACTGGTATTCTGGCTAAAGGGATCTGCATTAAATTCTGCGCCAATATTGCTGACTATATTTTTAACAAAGTCATTCAATGTAGCCGCGCCACTGGCATCTATAGATTCTCGGTTGATTACTTCGATAGGCGAGGCGATATCACTCTCTCTAACCGCAAGGTGTGAGCCAGTAATAACTATTTTATCGAGCTCAATCTCGGGTTCAGTCGAAGATTGAGTTTCTGAAGCTTGCGCAGCACTTGTGTCTACGCCGAAAGATAGGGAACCTAGAAAAAGAATAGTACTGACGGAGTTGCAAATCTTGGTTGAACTAAAAATCATAGCATCACCTTCTAATCATCAGCCATCCATAGCAATAAAATTGCTTATTAAAAAGAATAGACACTATCCAAAAGCATGTAGTATTTCTTGCCCTATTATTGTTAGTAATTGACGTTCAACTACACTAAATGGTGTAGTTAGTACACAGAGTCAAGAAAGATACTTACTAGTTATTAACCAATATTTGAGATAGCTATGACGCCAAATGGCAGCCATTATATTTTGTGGCTGATTTTGCTCTACCTCAGCGCCCACATGCCCTTCGCTAGTGCTGCTAATGCAGATCTAGTGAGGTTGAGTGCTAACATGGCTAAAATTAATTTAGCGAGTCATAGCGAGCAGCTCGAAGATAGAGAAGGGTTGTATTCTTGGCAGCAAGTATCCTCCCCTTCCTTTGAATCAAAATGGAATAAAAACCAAGCCAAGACCATAGATTTTGGTTATACCTCTTCCGCACACTGGTTTCACTTCGAATTAACTAGCGATATAGACAGTGATATAAATAGCGAAATCCAATGGATTTTAATGTTAGAGCGCTCGACGCTAGCCGAATTAGACTTTTATGAAGTCGTTGATGGCCGACTGTTACAACATACTCAAGTTGGTTCAAAAAATGGTTTCTCTCAACGCCCCGTCGATCACCGTTACTTCATTTTACCGTTAATATTTAATCGACCTAATATTAGTGACACGAATAAAAAAAACAACAACGTACACATTTATTTTCGCGTAAAAACCCATACACCCATGGTGCTTCCAATCACGCTGTGGCAGCAATCCGCCTATTATGAATATGACCAGCACAATCTGATGGGCAAAGGTGCCTATTTTGGAATATTGCTGGTTATGCTGACTTACAACCTGGCCTTATTCTATTCAATTCGAGAGAGAAGTTATTTATACTTTATTCTGTTCATCGCATCCAGTGCACTGCTGCAAGCAATTTTGGATGGCATCGCCTTTCAATATTTATGGCCCAACAACCCCACCTGGAATGCTCAATCTGTATTCGTAATTACACCGTTAACATTTATCTTTAGTGGTTTATTTACTTACCAATATTTAGATATACAATCGTCAACACCCCGCTTAGCCGTTTGGATGAAAAGCTTAATCAGTCTATGTATCGTACTTATTTTTCTTTCCTGGTTTGTTCCTCTCAACTACCTAGGGCTACCATTAGCGATCACTAATATAATGATCTATAGCAGTATCCTTTGCACTGGTCTTTACCTGTGCTTAAAAGGAAAAACAGAAGCACGACTATTCAGTTTAGCTTGGAATACTTACTTAATAGGATCTACTATTTTCATCTTACAGCTGCATGAAATTTTACCTAAAACACCTTGGACGATAAATGCCCTACCGATTTCAGTCGTCCTGTTAATCAATTTACTCTCACTCACCCCAGCCTATCGCCTTAACCTTGAAAAACGCGCGAAAGACAAAGCTCAAAAATCGGCAAGACATGCTTATATTGAAGTAATAAATGCACAAAAAACAGAATATGAGTTACGTAATAAATCTGAACTTTTAGCTCAGGTAAATCAACAAAAAACAGTATTCTTTCAAAACATATCTCATGAACTAAGAACGCCACTCACACTCATTTTAAATCCCTTAAACGAAGAAATATTAAAACAGCCAAACAATAAAAATATTGAAATCGCGGTAAAGAATTCACGCCGCTTATTTAGATTAGTAAATCAGGTATTAGATTTCCAAAAATTATCAGCAGGAAAAATGCCATTAATGCTAGAACCCATCAATATGAATAATTTCATTTATATTTGTGGTGACTACTTCAGGTCATCCAGCGCGCATAAGAAGATAGGCTTCAATCTAACCATCAACAACCAACCCTTTACTCAAGATATTCCTCCGCTTTATATCATGGGGAATACCGACGCGTTGGAAAAAATTGTTTTTAATTTCCTTTCCAACTCGCTCAAGTTCACCCCTGAGGGAGGTAACATAGAACTGGCAATTAAATTGACCGCTGGCAAGGTTCGCCTACAAGTAACCGACTCTGGTGCTGGGATTTCCGATACCGATAAAACCAAACTGTTCCAAGTATTTAGCCAAGTCGATAGCTCTACCGTGCGTGAATATGAAGGCAGTGGTTTAGGTTTGGCCCTGGCAAGAGAACTCACTGAGAATATGCAAGGTGAAATTGGTCTAGATAGCAAGCCTAGCCAAGGCAGTACTTTTTGGAGTGAATTTTCCGTTTGTGATAAACCCAATAAAGTCACAAATAGCCATTTTGAAGTAAAAGATTGGCTGCTCGATAAAAGTAACGAAGCCTGCGATGTCATCGCCCCAACCGACGACATGCTTGCAGCAGCCAACAAGGGGCAGCTAATTCTCGTAGTTGATGACTTATCGGATATGCGCCGCCTTATTAGTAACCGCTTATCCCAACATAATTATCAGGTCATCACCGCCGTCAATGGTGAGCAGGGAGTAGAGTATGCGAAAAAATACCAGCCAAATCTTATTGTTTGTGATTGGATGATGCCGATAAAATCTGGCCCCGAGTTAATATCGGAATTAAAATCTGATATTAACTCGGCTGCTATCCCGATTATTTTACTCACTGCAAAAGCAGAGTATACCAGCAGAGTAGAAGGCCTAGAAATAGGAGCGGATGCATTTTTAGGCAAGCCCTTTAACAATCAAGAACTTATAACCACCGTTAACAACCTACTGCAGATAAAATCTCGTGAGATATCCATTGAATCAAACCTGAAGCATTTACATTATGCTCAGCACGAATTAATCCAAGCAGAAAAATTGACCGCCTTAGGGCAACTACTGACGAGTTTTTCAGAAGAAATCAATACACCTTTAGACGGCGCCAATAAAGTACTAATGACTTTAAAAGGTATATTCGAGTCATTAAAACTGAAGCAAAGCGATAACAAGTTAAGCCAGCAAGATTTAGTCGACTTCTTAGCAAGGGAAGAAGAATCAACCATAAAATGTATAACCAACCTCCAGCATGCCTCTACATTAGTGTTACGTTTCAAACAAATTTCAGTCAATCAGTCTGATTATCACTATGAAACCTATTCAATGGCCGATCAACTAGCCATGATTTCTCCAGACCTGACCATTGAATTACGCAATAAAAACATCGCTCTAAAAACTAAATGCCCAGACAATTTAATCTTAAAGGGTTACCCCGAAGCACTGCGCTTTATTATAAACATGTTGATTAAAAAACATTGTCTTACGCTTACTTAAATCGAGATAAAAAGGATGGAATATTAGGGGAGATAAACATCAATATAAGCCACGATCAAGATAGCGTAACGATTACCTATTCTGATAATGGCAACGGTATGTCTGAACAAGTGATAGATCATATTTTTGATCCATTCTTTTCTACCCACCAGGGTCCAGATTCAACAGGCCTAGGTATGTACATAATTGCCAATACCGTGACGCAGCAGCTTGGCGGTAATATAGTATGTGATAGTCCACCAAACCAAGGGGCTCGATTCACTATAATATTACCCAAAAGCGACTCACCATTACTGCCCAGCACGGAGAATCCGTAATGTTTGCCGGTATCCGTTTATTCACCTGCCTCGTCTTATCCTGCCTAGTAGTATTGCCGGCTGCTGGTAAGGATACCGTTCATATCAGTGCCAATGAACAAGAGGTTCCACTGGGCATCCATACCTATCATTTGGAAGACAAAACTAAAGTTTTAAACTTACAGCAAGTTTTATCCACTGATTTTGATGATTTGTGGATTAAAAATACCGAAGAAAATCCAAATTTTGGTTATACAACATCGGCTTATTGGTTTTCAATTGAGATTGAAATTGATAACCCTGCCAATGACAAATGGATATTAGTGCTGGGAAACTCTGTACTAGAATCTGTTGACTTCTATTACATCAATAACAACAACCAGTTTATTCACATAGCCTCAGGAGATTTAAAATACTTCACTGAACGCCCTACATTACATCGAAAATTCATATTTGATATCCCCATCGATAATAGTCAGATCAAAGAAAACAGAAATATAAGAATTTTATTGCGTATAGAAAATAAATCACCACTTCAAGTTCCCATGACACTTTGGCAGCAGCAGAAGTTTCATGCTCAAGATCAAAAAGTATTATTAGGTCTAGGAATCTATTATGGAACGATGATAATCATTCTTTTATACAATCTATTCCTCTATATTTCTATACGAGATAAAAGCTACTTATATTTTGTCTTATTCACCACATTCAGCTCGCTATCACAGGGGGTTTTAGACGGAGTTGCGTATCAATATCTATGGCCACAAAGCCCTTGGTGGAATGATCGTGTTATCTTTTCTTCCTTGCCTCTGAGTTTTCTCTTCATCTGGCTATTTACTTTAGAATTTTTAGCTTTAAAAATAAAATATAAAAAAATAACGACAACTATCTACATTGCCGCGCTAAGTTGCTTTCTGCTATTCACTATAGGCTGGTTCGGCCCCGCAAACGTTATCGTGCCACTACTTGGAATTTCTTCTATATTAACTTACACGGGGGCCTTATCTATTGGTATTTACATATTCATTAAAGGCAATAAAGAGGCAGGAATATTCAGTCTAGCTTGGGCAAGTTATTTTATTGGCTCTACCCTTTACGTTTTAAAGTTATTTGGGGTAATACCGAGGACTTTTTGGACCAACAATGCAGCACCTATTGCACTCATCATTTTAGTCAATCTTCTTTCCATCGCTTTAGCGTATCGATTCAACCTCGAAAAACGTGCTAAACAAGATGCTCAAGATGCTGTGGACGAGGCTCAAAGAGAAATATTACTGGCAAAGCAAGGACAAGTTAAAGAGCAAGAGAAAGCCGTGACATTGCAAATACTGGATCAACAAAAGACAGCTTTCTTCCAAAACATATCCCATGAATTACGCACCCCTCTTACTTTAATTCTTAATCCGCTAGAAGAGGAGTGTCAAAAGCCTCACGTTAGTGAAAACATAATAATGGCAGCGAAAAACTCTCGTCGCTTGCTACGCTTAGTAAATCAAGTTCTTGATTTTCAAAAGCTTTCTGTTAACGCCTTAAACATTGAATTAAGAGCCGTTAATCTAACAGAGTTTATGCACATAGCAGGAGACTATTTCAGTGCCTCTAGTACGGGTAAAAACATTTCAGTTAGCTTAGTTTTTGATGGCCAGTCTCTAACAAGCGATACTGGCGACATTTACATCATGGCTAACTTAGATAGCTTAGAAAAAATAGTATTCAATTTTTTATCAAACGCCTTAAAATTCACACCTGAAAATGGCAGTATTGAGCTAGGTGTATCCTGCGCAAATAATAAAGCAAAGATATATGTAAAAGATTCTGGCATTGGCATTTCAGAGCTAGATCAGAAAACACTATTCCAAGTGTTTTCTCAAGTCGACGAATCTACCACCCGTGAGCATGAAGGCACTGGCATAGGGCTAGCGCTTGCAAAACAGCTGACTGAAAACATGCACGGAGTTATCGGCATAGAAAGTCAACCTGGCAACGGCTGTAATTTTTGGTGTGAGTTCCCCTGCTGCCAAGCCTCAGAGCAGTTACACACAGGTATAAAAATAAAAGATTGGTTGTTAGAAGAGTCTGTTTCTAATATATCGAGCAATACTCCTAATGAGTCCGAGGAAAAGGCAGTACTTCAACAAAGGAAAGCAAGCGATCAGCTCATTTTAGTTATCGATGATCTGGCGGATATGCGCCATCTTATTCGCGAGACATTGGTCCGTAGAGGGTACCTCGTCATTAGCGCAGAGGATGGAGAACAAGGGTTAGACAAGATAAAGAAATACAAACCAAACATCATTATCACAGATTGGATGA
>Ga0105349_10000650_pt1 | contig 13891 bp, 17 predicted proteins | sample EN1Hudseemescosm_FD_83661 | JGI IMG/M metagenome (GOLD analysis project Ga0105349, IMG submission 83661) | Methane-oxidizing microbial communities from mesocosms in the Hudson Canyon - EN1B Hudson Canyon | ecosystem: Environmental > Aquatic > Marine > Cold seeps | place: Hudson Canyon...
ATTTCATATACTTTTTCTACTTCTTGGCGGGAGTGAAAAAATACTGATATTACAGCTCATCTCTCTAATTTTAAAAGTTGTCGCGGTTAGTATATGAATTCGGCATTTTTAACAGTAACCATTTAAAGGACGACTCATGCTACTGACACCCTACTACGGTGCCCTACTGGCTCTAATTTACGTAGCACTGAGCTTTAACGTAATACGTTTGCGAATGAAACTTCAAATTGCACTAGGAGATGGCAAAGACAAGCAACTGAAACGAGCGATTAGGGTACATGGCAACTATGCGGAATATGTACCACTAACGTTAATAATGATTTATTTCGTTGAAATTCAAAGCCAGAATTTATCACTAGTACACGGTTTATGTATCGCATTCATTCTAGCGAGATTGTCACATATCTATGGGGTTAGCCAAATAAAGGAAAATATCATGTTTCGTATGTTCAGTTTATTTATTACTGGCTGCGTAATTAGTATTAGTGCTATTTCAATTATAATGACTTAATACGATTTCCTAATGAGCTCGCAAGGCTGAGGAACTCCTCCTTGCGGAAGTGAAAAATCAAGGACGAGTGCTAATTCGTAAGGAAAAGTTCTTTAAAAAGAATTTGAATTTAGGGGGCACCTTCATACCTAGCGGCAATTTCATATTAAACGGCCAAGCAATGCTAATACCAATGACCTCCGCTTCTCCGATATACATCCCACGCATCACAAACTGCTCACCAAAATTCGTATTATTGAATTTGTATAAAATACATAAAAAATTTACCTCATCGACAACAAGATCAAAACGCTCAAACTCTCTGACAGAATTATCCGCATTAAATAATCTAGAGAAATATTCATCCTCGCAGACCTCATAATCAAAAGAAGCATATGACTGCTCTTCTGCTGATACATCAATTATAAATGACGAGCCATCGTTATTATCAATAACACCAAACATAGCGCCATCTTCCTGGTCATATGCTGAGGGGATTAGCGACCATACATTTTCATTAAACTTAATTGCCATCTTCCTGAAAGATGAACTCCACACTCCTGTATTCAACATACTCATCTAAATTAAAACCTCTCCTGTTATGACTTAAAGAACTTACCTATCCGTTCTATCGCCTCACTTGCTTGCGGCAAGAACGGAGCAAATCCCTGGAAAACATGCGGCATATCTGGCCAAGTATCCAGCAATACATCAACTCCCGCCTGCTTGGCTTTTTCTGCGAACCGCAAGGTATCATCCAATAATACCTCAGCCTCCCCGGTTTGAAGCATTAATCGCGGCAGACCTGCGAGATCACCAAACAAAGGCGAGACCAAAGGATACGTCACAGCCTCATTAGAGTTCTTCAAATATGCCTGAGCTAGAAGAGGAATGCCTAAAGGATTAATAATCGGGTCTTGGTCTTTGCGACTGAGCATCGACTCGCCATTCGCGGTAAAGTCGGTACAAGGAGAAATCGCTAAAGCCGCATCAGACTGAACCCACTGCCTTTCTTTTATTGCCAGCAGACACGCCAAGGTTAAATTACCACCCGCCGAATCTCCCGCAATAAATACTTTTTTTGCTTTGGTTTTTTGTTCAAAATTGTTTTGGTAAGGAGAGTTTTCCATCAGCCATTCATAGGCATCCAAACAGTCATTAAGCCCCGCTGGAAAAGGGGATTCTGGCATTAGCGAATAATCAATAAACAAGATGGCACAATCGCAAGCTTGAGCAAGACGAGCAACAAATGCGGCCCAACCCTTTATCGAACCCGACATCCAAGAACCACCATGAATATATAACATGCGCCTCTGGCCATCATGATCTTCCGGTACGAACCAATAACCCGCCCGTTCCCCAACCATGACTTCCTTAGGCTGAATAGTCACCTCCATTACTTCTGGAAATACCGAAAAGTAACCATCCAGTAATTCACGGCGACGATTTAAATCGCAAGACGGTTGAGAAAACTCAAACGTCAGTCTTTTAAAGTGAGTTAATACCGCATTAAGCGCTGTAGTTTTTGTCATTCCTTGACCTTTATTGTTATGGTTAAAAGTTAAACAACACCCTTGGAAATCACTTCACCCGCTTGCCATAAACGCCACTCGCCTGGCTGATAAACTTCCCAAGCTTCATCCGATGTTAAAGGTTGAGTTGCGATAATACTCACTACATCTTTATTGGTGGTTTCAGCAGAAAAATCGATACTTACATCGGCATCGGTTAAACACGCGGGGCCAAACGGTGCTCGACGAGTAATACACGCCAACTTGGTACTGCAGAAGGTGAATAGCCAATCGCCATTACTTAGCAGGCAATTAAATACCCCTTGCTCGGCATAATCTTTTGCCAGTGCAACTAAGCAATCCGCTAGCTGATTTATCTCAGTATCTCGAGAAAGATTCTGCCGAACTTGATTCATTAGATCACAAAAAATATCTTCGCTATCGGTATCACCAATCGGTTCATAAGCGGGCTCATAAATGGGATCATCACTACCTTCTCGGGGCGCGAAGTTATTGATCTGCCCGTTATGGGCAAAGACCCAGTTGTGGCCCCACAACTCACGAATAAAAGGATGGGTATTGGCAAGACAGACTTCGCCCACATTCGCTTGGCGAATATGACAGATCGCAGTGTTACTCTTAATCGGGTGGTGCTGCACCATATCTGCAATCTTAGATTTAGCGCTGGGGCTAGAATCATGAAAACTGCGTACACCTTTACCTTCGTAAAAAGCCACACCCCAACCATCTTTATGTGGGCCTGTATTGCCACCGCGCTGGGTCAGGCCAGTAAAACTGAAGCATAAATCTGTCGGTGTATTGGCACTCATGCCAAGCAGCTCACACATAGAGGTTTCCAATGAAGAATAGGAAGGTGGAAAGATATTAATCCAAATATTGTACCTTGTTTACAAGATCTATATTCATAGATTTCGTGCTAGTCATTATGTTACTTATCTAGGTAAGACACTAAATAGAGTTGAGCAGCCTTTTTGAGCCCCTATTTTGCACTAGACTAATACTATCCCATGAAAAATTGAGTACTAACATGAAAATCTCATTACTGATGACGTCCCTGTTCTTAGCGGCTCAAGTGTGTTGACATGCTCGGTGCAGGCAGGATAAAACTTTGGGCCTATGAAGAGAACGTCGCACGCTGGATTATTAAACAAGCAGGCTTAGATAATAACGACTTCGAAGCCGTTTACACCTTAAAAGATAGCGACCTTTATTATGCCTTCAGCAAAGATATCGATAAAGAAACTCAAGATGTACTGCAGAAATTAATTGATGAAGTTAAAGCTTCAGGAGAGTTCGAAAAAATAAAAACAGGCTATTTATAGAAATAGCCCCTAAATTAAAAGTCATCCTAACTTAATGAATTTCATTACCTCGTGAACGAATACTGCCGTCATGACTAATGTCAATCTGGTACGGTGAGGCATGCACACCATAAGATTGAAAAATCTTATTATCAATATCAAATACCAAAGGCAGTGTCAGCTCAAATTTATCCCGAAATTGCTGCACAACTTCTTTGTTAACATAAAAAGAACTCACGACACCTAGCCAAACTCGCGAATCGTCTCTTGCCACTAAATCACCTAACTGCTCAATCTTGATTTCACATTCTGGGAAGTGTGGCATCGGGCACAATGAGTCTAAAAAGACCAAACTCAAAGGTTTATTGTAAGACAATCCCATTAAGCTAACTGTTTTTCCAGTCATCGTTTTGGCGGTAAACAATGGTGCTTTATCCCCCACTCCTGGCTTGGAGTACTGTTTACTCGATGCATCAGGCAAAGAGATAGAGGCCATTGTCTTTATAGAATCGACGCCTTCAACATCAAGTGCACTTTGCACATTCATCGCCAATGTATCCGCATCTGTTTTTAACCACTGACTCGCGACAGCCTGAGTTGAAAAATACTGTTTAGAGTACGCAGTCAATTCCTCGCTATTACCCGAAAATACTTTCTTACCATCTTTTAAAATCACATGCAGTGGTAAGTCCCAGCCTCCCATGGATCGCATCAAGTGATAACCACGGTCGAGCACCAAAGGCTTAACTTGAGGGAAGTATCCTTGATACTCGATTAACTGAGCCTGGGTTACATTAATTCCTGGCTGCACCCAAACTTGCTGACTATTAGCGAGAAACACTTTAGGCAATTCCGCAATTCGCCCTTCCTCACCTAGGCCTTCGTAACTACTCCAGATCTCTTGAAAAACCAAATGCGTTAGTTTACTGTTTTGTAATTCAACAGACTGGCCATCAAAAGTTTTTAAACCCTCAATAACCTCGCTAGCTTCTACTCGAAAAAACACATTCAACAAAAGTAGAATAGATGCACCATAAATTGTCATTTTTTTCATATTAAATCTCTTTATATTAAAGTCGTTAATTGTCATATCTCCTTAGCGCTTCCACTTCTTTCTTTTCGATTTCTTAGCCTTCTCCTGTGCTCGCTCTTCAGCACCTTCGTCCGCCCAGTCTTCGATTATGCCATCCAAGGTATCCGAGGCTAAAAATGTACGATAAGCAATTTCTCCGTCCTTATTAATCAAGACATGATGTGGCGTACCCACAACCCCAAAAGCACTGACCAAATCCCCTTGCTGATCAATCATTGTTGGTACATTAAAACCTCCGCTATTAAAAAACCGTTTAATATTGACAATAGAATCATTAATGCCTACATTCACAGCCAATACTTCTACATCATCACCGTATTGATTATGCATCGATTGCAAATGCGGCATTTCAACTTTGCAGTAGCTGCACCACGTTGCCCAAAACTTTAAATACACAGGCTTTTCACCTGCGTAATCAGACAACCTAAACGTTTCTCCTGTTAATGTTGTAACTTCAAAATCAGGGGCCTTATCCCCTACTGCTAATGACGCAGCACCTGCTTGCACTGCAATGCTTAATAGCAAAGCCGACGCGGTAAAACGCAGGGGTTTATTAAATATTCTCATAATGAGATTCCTTTTGGTTTAAGTAAAAAAATGAAATTAGAACGCTTGATAAAGCAGATAAATTGCAGCCCCCGTCATCAAGACCGCAAATATCCATTTAATCGAATTAAGCCAGGGGCCAGAGCGAGGTAATAAAGACAGAGCGCTGCTAAAACTGCCGACAACAATCAAGAGCGTACTCATGCCAAATGCAAATACGAACATCAGCAGCGCAGCCCAAAGTCGGTCACCTTCCCCCGCCACATACATCAGCAACATTCCCAGTACTGGAGAAGTACAAGGCGCCATCACTAGACCTGAAAGAGCACCCGCCAGAAATACATTTAAAGGTGCTGATTTAGACTCTAGCTCTGGCGCCACAACCCCTGAAGCAAGCAGCCCCATCGGTAATCGAACCCAACCCAATATCCAAGCCGCCATCAATAAACAAAATGCTGCCACTACAATGAGAGTGACTGAGTGGGATGCCACAGAACCAAATAATACGCCGCTGCTCGCCGCTAAAACCCCTAATGTTGCATATACCAACGCCAAGCCAAAAACATATAAAAGTGAGTACAAAATACTCTGCACTTTGCCACTAGCATGACTGCCAACAACAGAAACCGTAATCGGCAACATGGGATAAATACAGGGGGTTAGACTCGTCAACAAACCTGCAGCAAAAACTGCGGCTATTGCCCAGGGTGAAAACTGCTGCTCAAAGAGAGAAGCCTGAATAAAAGATTCCATAATCGTCATCCGCCTCAAAAACTGCTGTGATAATTGATGATTGAGTTATACCCAACTTTCAAAATCAGTTATCAAACCACGCTGACATTTATATAAAATGGATCTAAAATCGAACTAAAACAAAAGTGATATTTATATTTATTCCTTTACAATCAATGACTTAACTATTTTAATTAGAAAATTTCCACTTGCCCTACAGCCCTTGTAAGACGTAAGATCACTGCGTTCTTAAATAACGGATTGCCCTACACATGCCCTTTCAGTTCGAGCAGTATTCTTTCGATAGCCAAAGCGGTGTGCTCTCTCATGCAGAAAAACCAGAACAAGCCTTACGCCATAAGGTCGCGGGTCTGCTGCAATATTTGATCGAGCGTCAAGATAGAATTGTTACTAAAGAAGAATTGTTAGAAGCGCTGTGGCAGCACGGTGATTATCGCGAAAATTCATTAACTCAGAGTATTCGCGAACTACGCTTAGCTCTCGACGATAGCGCTAAGCAACCCAATTATGTAAAGACCTTCCCACAACGCGGTTACCAATGGATATGTCCGTTAGAAAATGTGGTAGTAGATAAAACAAAGGAAAACAAGCCTAAAAAAATAAACCGCTTCGCTATTCCTTTTATTACATTAATGGCTGCTATCGCCTTAATTCTCGTTATAGGATTAAGTAGCGGGTTAATAAAAGACTCTAATAAAGCTATAAAGAGTGTATTAGTACTGCCCTTTATAAACGCAACCAACGACCCAACGATGGCATGGCTAAAACACGGGCTGTCCGATATGCTCGCCATCGATTTACAACGCAGCAATCAACTGAAAGTAATACCACCCGCCCTCGCCAATACATTATTACTTAGCGCTGAACTCGACTGGCCTACATTACCGGTACATATTCGAACGTTATTACGTGATCAAAATTTCGATAGCGCCCTTTTTGCTAGCGTGCGTTTACATAACGGGCAACAAGTATTCGACTTCAAATTAATTTACGCCGATGGCCGTAACCAACAAGGCAGTATCAGCTACCCTTCATTACCCGCAGCTGCACAATCGATTAGTCAACAGCTGTTGTATTTATTAAGACCGGAACAAAGACCCTCATTGCAAGGCGAAACTGATAATGAATTATTCGATCCCATAGCAGCACAAGCTCTCGCTCAAGGTATGCAAGCACTGCAAGAAGCGGGGCCGATTAATGCGCAAAAGTATTTCCAAGCTTCTCTCACAATTCAACAAGATAGCCCCTGGACCCTAGCTTGGTTAGCACGCAGCCGTTACGCACTAGGCAAATGGAATGAAGCAGAAAAACTGTTTAACGAAATCACGACTGCACAACGACAAGCCGATATCAGTTTAGATGCATTCATTGCTTACTGGCTCGCTGAACTGGCCTATCGCCGAGGTGATGATCAACTACAAACTTTAGTTGATGGCGCAACTAAAAAAGCAGAGCAAGCCCATGATCCGAAACAAATGGCACAAAATTACAGACTGCAAGCCAGTATCGCTTGGAATGCAATGGAATGGACAAAGCACAGTATATGGATGGAAAAAGCCAATCAGCTATTTTCTACTAGTAACGACCTCACCATAGAAGCCGACAAACTGTTTTATCTCGGCAACCCAAACAACGAAGGCTTAGAAAAAAACCCACAGAATGATTTATTACTGAACCAAGCACGATTACAAAAAGCACTCAATTTTTACCAGCAGCTCAATAATCAACCGATGATTGCCGCTAGCCAGCTGGCCATTGCACAAAACTACATGCTTGACTTACCCAGTCGCGAGCAAGCACTGAATCAAGCACTCGCGCTTTATCGTCAGCTGGAACAACCTTTTGAATTAGCACAGACCCTGATCTACGCAGGTTTTTATCAAGTGCAGTTACATAATGGCGAAAAAGCCATGGGCTATTTTAGCGAAGCTAAACAAATAGCAGTGCAGCTCGATTCTAAACCTTTGTTAAATAACAGTGACTTTTACTTAGCCTTTGCCATGCTCGACCAAGGCCTAGACCAAACGGCCTTAGGCAGACATCCAACACAGAAAGAAAAACTGCAGCAGGCCATTGTATTACTCGAGAGCTTTATCAAAATACAAACAACTCCCTATTATCATGCAAGTGCACTGGTCTTTCTTGGTTGGGCGTACGCAGACTTAGGTAATTATGAGCAAGCACTCAACGTATTGAAAAAAGCAAAAGTAATTAATAAAGAACTTAATATGGAAACTAGCTTTGGCTACAGTAGCTATTCCATCATGCGCATTCATTTAGCACGCAAAGACTACTCTGCGATCATTGCCATGAGCGATGATAAAATCACAACTCGATTGCAAGCTAACTTTTTAGCCCGAGCATATTTTGAAGATAATCAGGTTGAAAAAGCGATAGAAACCCTCAACGATTTCAAATCACTACAGCCTAGTTTATGGCAAAACGAAGACGACCAGCGTTTAATTGATTATAGGAATTCACAGAACGGGATAGCACTACAACTACCAAGTGAGCCGAAAGCGCACTTGGTTTATTGTGAATCAGACTGGATACCGAATACGATTAAAGAATAATATGCGGTAAGTAACGACTCGAATCTTGAGTCACTAGATTTGAATCTTCGCGAATTGAAATACCTGCCGCCTCGTCATCAACTAACCAACTGCCGACTAGCGTATAGTTATCGCCAAACTTTGGCAAAGCATGCATTGCCTGATAGATATAGCCTTCATCACCATAAGGGCCGCTCGATGCAACTTCTTCTTGGCTATCACGAATAATGCTAATATTGGCACCTTCCCGAGAGAAGATTGGTTTTTTAATTAATTCTTTAAACTGACTTGCCTGAGGCAATTCATCTTCAAAAAAGGAGGCCAATAAATTAGGGTGATTAGGAAACAACTTCCATAGCATCGGCATCAAAGCTTTATTGGATAAAATACTTTTCCAAGGCGGCTCAAGGTAACGAACATTATTATGACCTAATAAATCGGCAAACTTTTCTTCAAACATAAACTCCCAAGGATACAGCTTAAATAACCAACTAATAACTTGGTCTTTTTTATCAGTAAAATTGCCTAATTGATCACGACCGACATCTTCCATAAAAACAAAATTGGTATTAAGCCCAGCAGCCTTAGCACAATCTTGTAAATACTGAACCGTACCGCGATCTTCATCGGAGCCTTTTGAACAAGCAAAATGTAAATCACGCTCAGGGGTTAAAAAACCTAGGTCAACAAAACGATTTACCAGCTTATCTTGTAGACTATTAAATTGGTCGGCGCGACGATCAAGAGCTCGAGAGTCGACATTGTCTTGCAGCCACATCCACTGCCAAAAACCAGTTTCATATAGGCTAGTTGGGGTATCAGCGTTATTTTCATAAAGCTTGGCTGGCCCTGTTCCCGAATAGGCAAAGTCTAAACGGGAATACAGACTAGGATCACCATTGAGCCATGAGGTGCGAATTAAATCCCACTGAGCCTCAGGGATACAAAAGCGTTTCATTAGCTGATCATCATTGATAACCTTAGCCACCACCTCTAAACACATCTGGTGTATTTCTTCAGTAGGTGCTTCGATATCTTTTTCAATTTGCTCTAAAGTAAATTGATAATACGCGCTTTCATCCCAGTATTTCTCGCCATCAAGGGTATGGAATTTAAAACCAAATTCATCGGCTTTTTCTTGCCAATTAGCGCGTTCAGCAATCGGGATGCGTAACATTAATTAACCACCCCAACTTCTACTTTTACTGCCCCAATTCGATTTAGCTGAAGCGGTCGAGCCAAAACCACCGCGAGAAACTGTACGACTCACAGTCGGCTTGCGTTTTGAAACACTGGATTTATTTGTCGTATAGCTACCATTACTATTTTTACCAAGAACAGATCCATCCGCGGTCATGATTCTATTGCGGTTACGCGAGTTCGAACCCTGATAACGATACACAGGATTGAATGCTTGCTGACGATTATTCATCAGACTACTTACCATATACCCCGCCATAAAGGGCATAAAGAAACCACCACTGCTACGCTGACATTGGCCATAACCAAATTCAGCTTCACAAGCATTAGCGCTATTATACTTAGGCCCAGTACGTTCAGCTTCCGCCAGTGCACGCTGATAAGTGATTTCACACTGTTCAAACGTTAACTCTGTCGATGCGACACAGTCTTCAACTGTCTTAACAATTTTAACTTGTTCGGTTTGGCTACAACCGATTAATGCAACCGCAATACCCAACGCAAGCGAGTTAAAAGCAAAGCCCTTAGTAAAAACCTTACGAGGCGCCTTACGCATAAAATCTAGACTTATATTTTGGCTACGTTTCATGGTCAGCTCCTTAATAGCTCATACAAGCAGCGTTAAGTAGACCTACTGAAATATTGGTAGCCGCAAGCATGATACCCGCACTGATTTCATTTTTTTCAATACGCTCAACAATGCGAGGCATAAAACCAAAGCGCACTAAAACGAATGCCATTGTTTGAGCAACTAATGCGATGCCACCCCAGGTAGCAAAATCTACAATAGAAACGGCGTTGCTAGCAGCGCCCGCAACAGCAATGGCAAAACCAACGATCGCGCCACCATAACCAATAGCAGCGGCGGTATTTTGCTCTTCTTTAATTAACTTCCACTCATCATGTGGTGTAACAAAAGTATAAACGACTTTAAATACCACCAAAAATGCCATGGATATCGCAAAATATATCGCGAAATTTAATATGCTTGTTAATAATTCTGGGGTTTCCATAAGACTCTTCCTGTTGAGAAATTAGATTATTTTGTTGGTCGCTATACTATACGGTAATACAGTCATTAACCATGAATGGTTATCTGGGCGGGAGTAATTGTTATACCCGTACTAATTACTAAGCTGCGGCCTAAGTTTCCAGATTTTTCTAGTTTCTCCTCAGCACTTAAGAATAAGGATTCTGTATTAGCATCCGTTATTTCACGCTCAAACAACATAGTAAATTGATCTGTTTGTGAGCAGCTATTAGGTTCGTCATAGGTTTTTTCATTCATATACACGGGATTATGATAATCCGTTACCGATGTCCACACACGCTGAAAATCATGCCCTTCTAACTCATAGCTAGACTGGCCAATTTTTTCATTCAATAACTCATCCCATACTGCTTGCGAGCTAATATCTTGAGTATCGTAAAAATGAAACAATTTCACATCAACAACATTCTCTTCCTCTTGCCCACCGTCAGTAATTACCTGCAAGAAAGCATCATCATCGGTGTAAAAGCGATAGACCCAAGTTCCGTCTAAATCGACAAGTCCTGCCGCTTGAATAATATGAGTTTTAGCACCGCCACTAATGATTAACTCGGGCTCTAATAGTTTCAACAATAAACCATCAATTTCAAAACTCCCTCCCAGCTTTAATCCTATTATCGAAGGTGAGTTATCGATTGCCCAGGCATCGTCTTTTTTGCCAAACAGTTTTTTGAACATAGAATTTTCCCTAATTAACAGAAAAACAATGATCATTCATCAATCGTTTCTCAGCAATGTAATAAAGAACATCGTCAGCGTTTACAAGGCTTTCAAGCGCTGGATTTAAATCAATGTGGGCCTTATCTACCGTCTTAATACCAATAAGAGTCGCGCTATACTTATGTTTAAAATCAGTAAATAATGAGCCAAAATCACAGGATTGCTGCAGCGGATAAACAATACTGTACTGAGTCATACCATCTGTCGCATCTAACAGTTGCTTATGCAGTAAGCTAGAGCCAGGGTCGATAGTAGACTTCGCTAACATTTCAACCGAAACACTGGGAATTATTTCAATATTAGGACAGTGTTCTAATAACAATTCACCGACCTGCTCGTCTTGGAAATACGCTGTTTTGTGACTATCAGGGCTCATTTTACGACAAAATAAAGCGGTGGTTAACGTCACGTCATCTAATGGCGTATCAATAATAATAGTCTTAGCGCGGGCTAAGTTTGTCCGGCTCATTGATTCGCTATGAGAGAAAGATTCAACCGTAACAAAATCAATAAGCGACGGCAGTGGGTTTTCCATCGGCTCATCAACGCATAAAACAATATTTGATTTCTCAGCGTTTGTTTTAGCACGCAATAATTCAATTAATCTTAATGTACGAGAACCATTCCAGCCGATGATGACGCAGTGTTGTTCGTTATTAAGCACATTCAAGCCTTTACGAGATTTGAGCAGGTAGTCCGATAGAGACATGCCCACTTTAGTAATAGTAAGTGCAAATAAACTCAAGCCTAGAGGAATAACCCAGAAGCTCACGACATATTTACCCATAGTAGTTGCAGGAGATAAATCGCCATAACCGACGGTAGAGGCCGTTACCATAATCCAATATAAAAAATTACCCGCGCTCACTAGCGCATCTTCCCCTGCCCATAATAGCAATCCATAACTGGATACTAGATAGAAAAGAAGAACCGCTAGCGACGCAAATAAATTGGCCGGTAACACAAACGCCGCCAAAAGGCGGCGTAGTGTAATTAAAAGCACGACTTAACCTTTTTTAGCGGCTAAGATTTGTGCCAGTTTGCTACTGCCACTAACTTCTCCACCAGGCTCAAGACCAGCAGCTTTTAATTTAGCGTCCAGTCCGGTACCTGAATCATCACTGGCCATTTCTTCAGCCGCTTCTAACTCTGCCGCACGCATCTTTTGTTTCTCTTTAATACGGTCAAGACTATCCAATGCCGTTTTAACTTTGCTATTAGCACCCATGTGGCGAGAGCTAACCGCAACTTGTGCTTTTTGCACGCTTTCAGTCGCCTTTACCTGATCAATCTGCTGCTCCATGCGGCGCACATTTGATTTAGCTTTAGCGATGTTAGCTTTCAGCATTTTCTCAGAACCTTCAAAGCTGGCTAAGAAGCTCTTCTCAGTTTCTAAGGTAGCGTCCAATTCAGCAACACGTTCGGCACATTCAAGAGCCAAGGCTTCATCACCCTTTTCGCTGGCAGCAATTGCGTGATTAGTATACGTATCCACATCGGCAGCAACCGCTTGGACTTTGTTTTCTGCCATTTTACGTTTGGCCATAATTTTAGTCAGATTTGCATCACACGCCTGCAATTCTGTTTTAGCTTCGCGCAATTCTTGATCTAAAATACGAATAGATTGTGTATCAACTACCGCTTCAATACCTTCATTGGTCGCCCCACGAAGTGCTGACCATAATTTTCTTAAGCTCATGCTATAGACTCCTGTTTTAGGTGTTCGCTGTATAAATCTAAGAAATCATTAATATTGCTAAATAATGTTTCAATTTCCTGAATAATAACGCTGTCTTTGCTATCGGAAGACAATGCCCCGAAAGCAATATAATAATCCTGTCCATCAATTTGCTTAATGCTAATCGCAGTTAAAGAAAGCAATTGATGGGTGCGTAAAATCAAATCGTTTAACGCCGCAGTATCATCAACACTGTCAGCCGCAAATAAAGCCGACTCAATAATAATTTGTTGCTCGCCGACATAAGCAAAAGCATCAATGCCTTCGTCATTAGAAAGGCTCAAACAATCACCTTCCTGCTCAACAACCCAATCTGATTGGCTTTCTGCCAGAATTTTTAGAGATTCGATACTACAAGTCATAACACGTGTCCTTTGTTTCTTCATCATGTTCATTGTGTAACATAGGCAACAAATGTAACACTTCAAAAATCAGAGTCAATTACTTTATGAAAATATAATGTTGCCCATAAGTGTCAATTTGTGTAATATCAGCCACATATATACCTAATAGGCCATAATATGAAGCCCTCACAAAGCCTGAATAACAAGCAAGCATTTGCTCCTTATAAAAGCGCGATTACCCGCTACATACGCTCTGCCATGGTGCTTAAGGGTAAAAAATACGATGATCTAGTCATCGAACTCGAGGCCCGAGGGATATTCTTAACCACCGACAACCTTCGCAGCAAAGTGAGTAAAGGCATGTTTTCAGCTGATTTATTAGTCGCCATTATTGACGTGTTAGAAGTTCAGGAAAACGCCATGAGAGATATTTTGAAGCAAGTTAAAAATGATTAAATTAATAACACGTGTCGTACCCGCAACAGCCTTTTGGATAGCCACCATCATGTGGGTCGTTTTTATAGTCGACACACTGCTAATCACCACCAATTTCAACCATTTTGGTATTCAA
>Ga0105349_10000656_pt1 | contig 13846 bp, 6 predicted proteins | sample EN1Hudseemescosm_FD_83661 | JGI IMG/M metagenome (GOLD analysis project Ga0105349, IMG submission 83661) | Methane-oxidizing microbial communities from mesocosms in the Hudson Canyon - EN1B Hudson Canyon | ecosystem: Environmental > Aquatic > Marine > Cold seeps | place: Hudson Canyon...
ATCTGGTTGGTAGATGATGAGAACAGCGTAAGGAGAGTAGGTGTCTAAATACGGTAATTCATGCTGCTTTGCCACATAGATATCCGGTACGTTGTTCTGTTAAATCAGATCGAAACTGTGGGCGTTTCCCTCTCTCTATTGGCTGTCATTTAGGAGAGGATAGGGCTTTGGCCTATATTTGTTGTTTAAAAACAACAATTTATGAAGATACAGTTTCTTCAGCGCTTAGCGCCTGGTTCGCGGCGCCTAGAATCTAAGCGCTTTGTTCTGGAATTTTATTCGCCTTAAATTAAAGAGGCTGGCATAATCTGCATATGACACTAATGGATGAGTCTGTGAAACAAAACAGCTATTAATATGGATGAGAATAGGAAGATTGATATAAGTTCTTTGAATGAATTAGTTGAGCATTTGTCAGTTAAGCATAATAAACTTGCTATTGTGCTTGACTACCAGGCTGATCTAAAAGTAAGCGGCTTTGTGGGGCCAATTATTGATCTTAATACCTATTTATCACAAGCTTTGCTAAATACCTCGGTCGCTAAACGGCCACGTAATATTGCTATCCTCCTAAGTGACAGGATTACTGATTTGTCAGCAACATGCGTTTGTCTTGCCGGTTTGGAAGTGTTATTTGAACCGAGTCTGCAAGTACAGGTGGTGGAATTGCTTAAACAATTGGCTCACGACCATGTGATTGTAGCTTTGTGGCCAGGTGAATATATAGAAGGAACTGCAAAACTCAGTTACAGCAAATTGGGGCATATTGAGTATCAAGATTATACCCTCACTCCGAACGATGACTTTGAGGTCATTCACGCCCAAAACCTTATTAAGGGAAACACATGAAATACAGTGATTTAATCCAGTTCGACTCCATTGAGACTATAGTCCAACTTCGTTCAGCTAATGACACGGCAACTGCGGGACAACTGGTGAGTAGTTATGTTATTTCTGAGCAGATGGCAGATCGTCTAGTGGGCGTCGTCATTCCGCAACTACAGTTCCATGAAGACAAAGACAATAAAGGCTTAATGGTTGTCGGTAACTATGGCACCGGTAAATCGCATTTGATGTCGGTATTATCCGCTGTTGCCGAGCACCAAAACTTAGCTGAAAAGATCACTAATTCCGAGGTTTCCGAGGCAGCGAGCACCATTGCAGGGCAATTTAAAGTCATTCGCACTGAGATCGGCGCCACTAAAAGGTCCCTGCGCAATATTATCTGTGGCACGCTTGAAGATGAGCTGGAGAAAATGGGCATTAGTTTTAGCTTTCCAGAAGAAGACCAAATCACCAATCATAAAACCATCTTCGAAGATCTAATGGCCACTTTTTCCGAGCATTATCCTGATCAAGGCCTACTGTTGGTGATCGATGAATTGTTAGACTATTTGCGTGGTCGTAACCAACAGGAGGTAGTGTTAGATTTAAGCTTCCTGCGTGAAATAGGGGAGATTTGCAAAGATTCACGTTTCCGTTTTGTTGCCGGTATCCAGGAAGCTATCTTCGATAGCCCACGTTTTCAATTTGTCTCGGATAGCCTTAAGCGAGTTCACGCGCGTTTTGAACAATTGTTTATCGCCCGCGAAGATATCAAGTTCGTCGTCGCCGAACGACTACTGAAAAAGGATATTGCCCAAGAGGCGAAAATTCGCGAATACCTCACCCCCTTTGGTAAGTTTTACAGCAACCTCAGTCAACGCTTGGATGAGTATGTACGCCTATTCCCGGTCCACCCGGACTACATAGAAACCTTTGAGCAAGTTACCGCCGTTGAAAAACGTGAAATCCTTAAAGGCTTATCGCGCTCCATGGGGCAACTGCTTGATCAAACTATTCCCGAAGATCACCCAGGGCTTATCGCTTATGACAGCTATTGGATCGAGCTTAATAGCAATAAATCCAATAAAACTGACCCTAATATTGGTCCCGTCATGAAATGTTCAGATTTATTGATCGGCCGTATTGAGCAAGCCTTTACGCGCCCACTCTATAAGCCGATGGCTTTGCGGATTATCAATGCGCTTTCATTACACCGTTTAACAGTCGGCGATATTCATGCGCCGATGGGGGCCACAGCTAAAGAGTTGCGTGATGCACTGTGCCTGTATCACCCTGGCATAGAAGATCTGGGTGGTGACCCAGCAGAAGACTTACTCGGCCTTGTTGAAACGGTGATGGGGGAAATTCACAAAACGGTCAGTGGCCAATTTATTTCTTTTAACGCCGATAATCGCCAGTTTTTTATTGATCTTAAAAAGACCGATGATTTTGATGCTCTCGTTGACACCCGGGCAGAAACACTCAGCCCTGATGAATGTAATGTGGCCTATCACAAAGCCCTTATTCAATTGCTCGAATGTTCAGACTTGCCTCAATCCGAATACCCTAACTTGTGGGGTTTTGAAGCGGAATGGTTAGAGCATAAAGCTTACCGCGACGGCTGGTTATTTTTTGGTACGCCTAACGAACGTAGTACAGCTTACCCACCCAAAGATTTTTATCTCTACTTTGTGCAGCCCTTTGATACACCGAAGTTCAAAGATGAAAAGCAGCAAGATGAAGTCCTGCTGCATCTAAAACATTACGATGACCAATTCGTCACAGTACTCAAACGCTTCGCCGCCGCCTCGGCCTTGTCTGAAACGTCATCCGGTCAGGCTAAAAATACTTACCAAGACAAAGCCCGTGATGCCCACAGGGAAATGAGTGACTGGTTGCGTGCCAATGCCATGACGGCCTACGAGGTCTCTCACCAAGGAAAGCGCAAAACGCTAAATGATTGGTTCAAAGGCCATAACCTAAGGGCCATCACCGGCACAGCGCCCACTGAGCGCATTGATTTTCGTGAAATCACTCGCGCCGCCGCCAGTGTCTGTCTCGCCCCTCGCTTCGAAGAGCTAGCGCCGCAATACCCTAGATTTTCTCTACTGGTGAGTAAGATCAATCGCCCAGGTTATGCACGCAATGCGCTGGAAGCTATCGCCTCCAGTATGAGTAAAACCACCAAACAGGCCACAGCAGTGCTCGATGCCTTAGGTTTGTTAGATGGCGATAAACTCGCACCTCGCTCGTCGATTTATGCCCAGCACATTCTTACCGCATTGAGTTCTAAGCCTCAGGGCCAAGTACTGAACCGCGCCGAATTATTGATCGAGAAAAATCAAGTCGATTACATGGCGCCCGACAGTTTTCGGCTGGAGGCAGAGTGGGTAGTAGTGTTACTCGCCTCCTTGGTCTATAGCGGTGATACCGTCTTGTCGATCACGGGTAATAAATTTGATGCTAGTAAACTTGATGAACTTTCTAGAACCGACGTCGATAATCTTTGCCACTTCAAACATTTAGAAGCGCCTAAAGATTGGAATGTGTCAGGCCTACAAGCGCTGTTTGAATTATTGGAATTACCGCCTGGGCAAGTACTCGAAATCACCCAGGGTAAAGAAGACGTTATCGTTAAGCTGCAAACCCAGGTTAGTTGCCATGTTAACGAGTTGGTTACGGTAATTGCTGCTATTCGTGAGCGCATCCCGTTTTGGGGCGGCCATGTATTAAGTCAGGCGGAGTTTGATCAATACCGTGATCAAATGACGGCCACCAAAGAGTTTTTAGAAAAACTCCAGCCTTACAACACCGCCGGCAAGTTAAAAAACTTTAAGTTCAGTGCCGATGAGATCATTGCTCAGCAAGGCGGTTTGGATCGTTATCAAAAACTCAAAAGCTTAGTAGAATTGGTGGCGTGCTTAAGTGAACGTGCCAATTATCTACAGCGTGCCGAAGCTATGTTACCGGTTGAGTACGAGTGGCAAACCAAGGTAAAAGATGCACAAACTAATCTGGTCCATCAACTTGGTGGCAGTGAAACTAGAGAGAAGCCTAACTTCCGCCGCGAAGCCGAAAAAACTTTGGATGCCTTAAAGTCCGATTATATTCATATCTATTCTGCTGCCTATAGCAAAGCAAGGTTGACCCAGGATGAAAGCAAGCGCAAGCAGCGCCTGATGCAAGATGCTCGCCTTAACCAGCTGCAGGCACTGAGCACCATCGATATTCTACCCACCTCTCAGCTAAGTGATTGGCGCAACCAATTGGCCATTTTACTGCCCCAAGCGGCAATCGATACCAAGCAATTACAAACCGACCCCAATCCACTAAGTATCAATTTTCGGCCGGTCAGTGAAGATCTCAGTATTAGCGCCAGCCAGCAGCTAGCCAACCTTGAGGAAAAGCTAGAGCGCATGGCTAGCCAGTGGGTCAGCTCGTTATTGGATTCTATGGATGACCCAGTGACTAAGGCGAACATCGATATTCTCACCGATACTGAAGCCAAAACGGAAATTAGTGAATTCGTTGCCAGCAAGGCATTGCCCGAGACATTAACCCCTAATGTGATTCAATCCCTCAAGGAAATCCTCACAGGTTTAACCCCCATTACCATTAGTGCTGAAGATATTACCGCCTTCCTGTTTAGCGAAGGGTCTTCTGCCAAGATAGGGGATTTGGAAGGGCGCTTTAAAGATTTCCTCAGAGAGAAATGTAAAGGGCATGCATTAGACAAAGTACGGGTTATTTTGAAATAGCATTTAGCAACCAAGTTCAATGGCCACGCTAATAATGTGTAATATTGTTCATTAAGTAGTGAGCAGGTTCGCTAAGATTAATGCAAGTTGTACACTCGCAACTAAGTACTGATCGGTAACATATAGGATTTTTTATGAGTAATAGAACGATAATGCCGGGTCAGGGTTTAGATTTTGATGACCCCAATCACTCTTCCGCTGATGACGGTCCGATTGAGTGCTTGGGTAAAACCTTTGAGAATGATGCTGTACGTCGCGAGCACTACCTTGGACTTTTGGCTGAAAAGTTAAAAGACCCTGAGTTCCGCAAAATTGAAGGTTTTCCGATTGGTGAAGATGAAGATATTTTGAACTTGTCTGATCCTCCATATTACACGGCTTGTCCTAATCCGTTTATTGAAGAGTATGTTGCTTTCTATGGCCGTCCTTATGACCCAGAAGAGGACTACAAACGAGAGCCTTATGCTGCGGATGTGAGTGAAGGGAAAAGTGACCCAGTATATAACGCACATAGCTATCATACAAAGGTCCCACATAAGGCGATACTGAGGTATATATTGCACTATACCTCGCCAGGCGATGTGATATTAGATGCCTTCTGTGGGACAGGAATGACAGGAGTAGCAGCATCTTATTGCGATGACAGGGAAGTTATAGAGTCACTAGGCTATAGGGTTGATGATAAAGGAATTGTATATCAAAAGGTTGATGGTCAAGATGAAGTATCGTGGGAGAAATTCTCAGAGATAGGGCCAAGGAATACAATTCTGGGTGATTTAAGTCCTGCGGCTACTTTTATTTCTGCAAATTATAATAGTCAAGTTGATTCGTCTGCGGTTCTTGCTAACGGGGAAAAAATCCTTGCAGAAGTAGAAGAAGAGTGTGGTTGGATGTATAAAACTAAGCATGAAGGGCAAGCGACAGGCAGAATTAACTATGTTGTTTGGTCTGATATTTTTCAATGTTCTGAATGCTCTGCTGAAATTAATTTGTGGATGGAGGCGGTGGATGAAATTAATAAGAAGGTTTTAGATTCCTTTTCATGTCCTAGTTGCGGAGTTGATCTTAATAAAAAGAAAATGGATAGGGTATGGAGAACCGAATTCGACCCATTTATAAATAAGCCGCAAAGATTCGCTAAGCAAGAACCCACGTTAATTAATTACTCAGTCGGGAAAAAAAGGTTTTCCAAATATGCGGATGAAGATGACGTTAAATTAGTTAACAAAATAAAGGGAATTAATCCTCTAGATGGCATCCCTCTGAATGAATTACCGACTGGAGTCAATACTCGGCAACCTATTGGCTCTCATGGAATAGATAGGATTTACAAGTTTTATACGACAAGAAATGCATATCTTATTACATCTTTAAGAAATAAAATTCCGAACTTTGAAAGCATCAAAGCGCCATTAACTTTTTGGATGAATGCAGCTAATCGAAATTTATCGAAGATGTCGAAATTGGGTACAGGTAATTATTTTCATGGGGGTGGTGGTGCTGTAAACGCTGGTATTTTAGGAACACTTTATATTCCATCGTTCTCGGTTGAGAGCTCTGTTTTGAAAATGATGTCAGAGAGATTGCCGAAGCTAGCTAGAGTTATGTCTTCATTTAGGGGTGGCGCAATTATAACGACACAATCGAGTTCTCTATTTTTGTTGCCAGATAGCTCCGTTGATTACATATTTTTGGATCCGCCGTTTGGTTCAAATATTAACTATTCTGAATTAAACTTTCTTTGGGAAGCATGGTTGAAAGTCCATACAAATATATCGGAAGAAGCCATTGAGAATAGTGCCCAAAAAAAAGGACCTTATGAGTATAGGAAGCTAATGACTTCATGTTTTAAAGAAGCATATAGACTGTTAAAGCCGGGTAGATGGTTAACAGTTGAGTTCTCGAATACTAAATCTTCTGTTTGGAATAGCATTCAACAATCATTATCGGAGTCAGGGTTCATCGTTGGGAATGTTTCGGCTTTAGATAAAAAATTGGGAAGTTTTAAAGCGGTAACAACACCGACAGCAGTCAAGCAGGATTTGGTTATATCTGCTTATAAACCAAACGGAGGTTTTGAAGAAAGATTCAGGTCTGAATCAGGTGAGGAAAGTGTTTGGGATTTTATTCGCACTCACCTAGGTTATATACCAGTCTATAAGTTAGAAAACAAAACCCTAAATGTAATTGCTGACAGAGACCCAAGAATTTTATTTGATCAGATGGTGTCCTATTTCGTTCGAAATTCGCGAGATGTTCCTTTGTCAAGCAAAGAGTTTCAAGAGGGGTTGTTGGAGAGGTTTTCAGAGCGTGATGGAATGATATTCTTGCCTGAACAGATAGTGGATTATGATAAGGTACGCATGTCTAGCAAGCAGTTAAAACAACTTTCAATTTTTGTTGATGATGAAGCTTCAGCTATTGAATGGCTGCGTCAATTACTCAATGAAAAACCGCAGAACTATCAAGATATTCATCCTAAGTTTATTAACGAGCTATCGGGATGGAAAAAGGCAGAAGCGCAATTAGAACTTTCAGAACTATTAGACCAAAACTTCCTGGAATATGAAGGAGAAGGCCTATTGCCACCTCAGATACATAGTTATCTATCTACAAATTTTAAAGAATTCCGAAACCTTAAAAAAGGTGACGTGAAATTACTTAGAAAGGCTAAGAACCGTTGGTATGTTCCAAATCCAGATAGAGAAGAAGATCTTCAAAAGCTTCGAGAGCGCTCTTTGTTAATTGAATTTGAAGTCTACAAAAAACACACGGGTAAAAAGTTGAAAAAGGTCCGTATGGAATCCGTTCGTTGTGGTTTCAAAAAAGCATGGCGAGAGCGTGATTACCTAACGATTATCAGTGTGGCTGAAAAAATACCTCAAGACTTATTACAAGGAGATCAAAAACTCCTAATGTGGTACGACCAAGCCCAAACCCGCCAAAGTGACGAGAACCTATTCTAGTGGATGATATTGTCTCAGTCGGCGATTGGTTATGGGCATCAGCCCATGATCAGCCCGCTCGTGTTATAGAAGTCAGTACTCTCTGGAATAGTGGTTTCGTGCGTATCTGGCTAAGTGAATCCGGTGAGGTGGTGAAAACGACTGCTGAGCAGTTACAACCAATCGAACATCAGGGTTTGATGAGTGCTCATAAAATTAGTTGGCTAGCCTGTGCCGCCCGCATCGCGGCTAGTCAATATGAAAATGTATTGTTAGCCCCGATTGGCAGTGCCGTTATTCCATTACCCCATCAACTTAAAGCACTGAATAAAGCCGTTAGCCACAAACAGATACGCTATTTATTGGCGGATGAAGTGGGGCTGGGTAAAACCATTGAGGCGGGTTTGATTATCCGTGAGTTAAAATTGCGTGGTTTAGTTAAACGTGTGTTAGTGGTTGCGCCCAAAGGCTTGGTGAAGCAGTGGGGTAGTGAGATGCGTATGCACTTTGCTGAGCAATTTACGTTGCTATTGCCTGGTGAATTTGGCGATAACCCCGATCAAAGCCCCTGGCAGCACCATAACCAGGTTATTTGCCCAATGGATTCGATTAAGCCGATGGAGAAGCGACGAGGCTGGAGTGTGGAGCGTGTTGCGGAATATAACCGCAAGCGTTTTGATGATGTGATCAGTGCCGGTTGGGATTTGATTGTGGTGGACGAAGCGCACCGCTTACAAGGTTCTACTGAACAAGTGGCGCGTTATAAGTTGGGGCAGGGCTTAGCTGATGCAGCACCTTACTTGTTATTGCTCTCAGCTACGCCGCACCAGGGCAAGAGTGATGGCTTTCACCGACTAGTGAATTTATTGGATGCCGACGCCTTCCCCGATGAAGCCAGTGTTACCCAACAGCGGGTTCAACCCATTGTTATTCGTACCGAAAAAACTCAAACCATAGACGGTGAAGGCAAACCTTTGTTTAAGCCGCGACGAACCCAGTTAGTCACCGTGGATTGGCAAACCAGGCATGCCGTGCAGCAACAGCTTTATGAGTCGGTAACCGATTATGTACGCGAAGGTTATAACCAGGCCAAAGCCAGTAAGCAAAATGCCGTCGGCTTTTTAATGATTTTGATGCAGCGTTTGGTGACGTCTAGTCCGGCGGCTATTCGCGCTACCTTAGCTAGGCGTTTGGATGTGCTTAATAAACCCAGCCAGGTGGCTAATTTATCCTTGCTGTCGGAAGAAGAGTGGGAAGACTTGGATGGGCAGCAACAAGTGGAAGAGCTACTCAATACCCGAGTGAAAGCATTGAGCAACGAAAAAGCCGAAGTGCAGCATTTATTAACCATTGCCGAACAATGTGTGTCCCAGCGTATTGATGCTAAAGCCGATGCCTTAATGGAATGGATCACCCGCCTGCAACAGGAAGAAAATGACCCCGAATTGAAGGTGTTGGTATTTACCGAGTTTGTCCCGACCCAGCAGATGTTGGCGCAGTATTTTGAAGACCGTGGTTTTTCAGTCGTGTTGTTAAATGGTTCGCTGAGTTTGGACCAGCGCCGCGATGTGCAAGAAGCTTTTGCCGCGGATACTCGGGTGTTGATTTCGACCGATGCTGGTGGTGAAGGCCTTAACTTGCAGTTTTGCCATGTGGTGATTAATTACGATATTCCCTGGAACCCGATGCGGCTCGAACAGCGTATCGGCCGTGTTGACCGAATTGGTCAGCCGCATATTGTGAGGGCATTGAATTTCGTGTTTGGCGGCACGGTCGAGCACCGGGTGCGAGATGTGTTGGAAGAGAAGTTGGCGGTGATCTTCGAAGAATTTGGCGTCGACAAAACCTCCGACGTATTGGATAACGCTCAGGCGGGGCAGTTATTTGATGGCTTATACACCGGTGCACTGCAGCACCCGGAAATGATCGATGAAGAAATTGCTAAAGCCTTAGCGGCTGTGCGGCAAGTGGCTGAGGAAGGCCGTGCCAGTAAAGCTTTATTGAGTGATAACGAGATCTTAGACCATACTCAGGCCCAGCAGTTAGCCGGGCACCCTTTGCCCTATTGGGTGGAGCGTATGACCTGTGCGTATTTACAAGATCGAGCTGAGCAGGGTGATGATGTGGTGGTGAGCCAGTTACCCGATCAGCAGTGGCGCATGGTGTGGCCCGGTGGTGAGCGTTGGGACCCGGTGGTATTCCAGCATTCGCAGGCATTAAAGCATCCGGCCAGTCTTCATGCTACTCTGGAAGAGCCTAATATTCGCCGCCTATTTGAAAACCTACCTTACTGGGCGCCAGGGCAAACCGTGCCACAGTGTTCGCTACTGAGTTTGCCCGCCAGTGTTGATGGTTTGTGGAGCATCTGGAAAATCAGCCTGACATCAACGGACAGTACCGAGCAACGTTACTTGCCGGTATTTCAAAGCGGGGGTAAATGCTATACCACCACGGCGACTCGCATCTGGGAGCTTTTATTATCCGAGGGTGTTGAAGCTTTGCATGCGCGCTACGATTCGGCTGAGCTCTTTGGCTTAGCTAGAGAGGGCGCTGAGCAGCAAGGAGCTGCGATCTACGAGCAATTACAAATGGACTATCGCCAGCATTTACACGAAACCGCCGATAAGGCCGATTATGCCTTCACTGCCCGCCGGCGAGCGATTGAACGCATTGGCTTACCCGAAGTGCGGCAGTACCGCTTTATACGTTTAGAGGAAGAGCGTAGTCGTTGGCAGCAGCAACATCAGCTCGCGCAGCAGGTAGCGCCTGAATTGCGTGCGGTTCTACTCTTGTACGTACAAGGAGGGCGCAGTTAATGGAAGGCTTGCTGGCAAAAGTACTTGAGCCCTTCCACAGCGGCGGAGGGCAGTTATGGTTGGTTTCCGACCCCGATAACTTGATGGCTGAAGAGTCTATTCAATTGGCCCTAAGAGAACGCGCTATCGACATCATTCCTTATGATGACCCGATAGCGTTCCGGTATGACTTCAGCAGCCAAAGAAATACCCCCTTGATTAGTGTTGCAATTGTTGTTCATAGCGATGCCCAGGCATTAGGCGATTTGCCCTGGGATTTATTGCAGCGCGGGCAACAAGTGCCATTGGATGCCGCGACGTTGTTTCCAGAGATTAATACCCGAGTGTTAGAGGTATTGCCGCGGGGATATTTGCCGTTGTTATATCGCGCCATTGAACAGTATCAACCTGAACGTATGAGTTTTGTCAGCAGCCAGGATTTTGTGCTGCGCCATGTGTATAAAAGCGCGCCGGAAATAATTCAATCGCAGTCAGATTTGTTACGGCTGCTGCTACGTAAACATTATCAAGGAGTTTTCCTCCCTGAGCTGTTAAACCAAAGATTGGCAAAACTATTGTGTTTGTCATTTTCGAATTTGGCGTGGCCTCTAAAAGACTGCGTGCTTGATTACGCGGCCTTCTTGGGGTTTTTACAGCGAGAGTGGATCAAGGCTATCTCCGTCTTAGATGAGCAGGGTGACGGCATAACCACTATCAACCAGCAGTGGTGGCAAGAGCGGAGTTTATTGCCCTTCGATCACCCCGATATTCGCATCTATATCGACAATTTTTTTGCTGAAGGTTTACTGGTGCCCGTGGACTGCAAACACCCAGAAAACTTTCACGATTCTTGGTTGTTAATTGGTTTAAATACCGACCCAAAACAGCACCTAGCGCGACGCATGGTGCAGATGCAAAGATTATGTCGTGATGAAATGCCTGGAGATGATGCCACCCATAAACAGTGGCAAATATATGCTCATCATTGGGGCGAATTGCGGCATCTGGCTTATGGTAATGAATGGGATGACGCGGTTCATCAATCGATGAGTGCACTTGAGCAATTACTCGACCAGCGCTTTACTACTTGGATGTTACAGCACTTTGGCAGCCTGCATAATCAACCCGGTCGATTGCCGACGATGGTCCATATGGTTCCTCGGTTTATAGCGCGGTGTTTAGAGGGAGAGAGTACCAATCGTCTAGTTCTATTAGTTATGGATGGGATGGCGTTTGATCAATGGCTGGTATTAAAAAGGCAACTACCAGAAGAATGCAGAATCACTGAGTCTGTCAGTTTTGCCTGGGTGCCAACGATTACGTCGGTTTCACGCCAGGCCATCTTCGCCGGTAAAGCACCAAGGCATTTTGCAGATAGTATTCATACCACCAATAAAGAAGAGTCGCTTTGGAAAACCTATTGGCAGGATCAGGGTTTAAGCTCTTCGGCGATTTATTACCAGCGCGCTATCGGTGATGGTGATCTTGAACAGGTATTAGAGTCACTGGGGGACAGACGACTACAGGTGGCGGGGCTTGTATGTAATGCAGTCGATGATAGAATGCATGGTGCGCTTGATGGCTTAAGCGGTTTACACGCACAGCTAAAACATTGGGCAAAAGAGGGTTTTTTTAACAAACTTATCAGCGGCTTAATGGCGCTGGGTTATGAAGTGGTTATTACAGCAGACCATGGTAATACTGAAGCAATAGGGCAGGGTAAACCCGCAGAAGGTGTAATTTCTGAGCGACATGAGAGAGCCCGAATCTACAAAGATGAAGTTTTAAGAGACAATGCGCTCAATAAATTTGATGGGGTTCGCTGGCCTGCGAATTATGGTTTACCTAAAGATTATCTTCCAGTATTAGCCAATGGGCGATCAGCCTTTGTCAAGAAAGGTGAAAAGAATGTGGGGCATGGTAGCATCGCCATAGAAGAAGTTATTGTGCCTTTTGTACATATAGTATCGAGTAAATAGTGAACATTATGAGTAATAAGAAAGTCACCATCGGTTTTGATCGGTATATCGAAAAACAATGGATCGATCAAACGGCTAAGTGGGTTGTTCAGGGTAAAAACCGAGCTGAATTACATATGCTTATTGATGATTATCTATTGCCCTATATCAAAGGCGAAACATCTCTGCGGAAAACAAAGAATGTTTTGTTCGGTTGTTGGGTTAATGAAACCGAAAAGAACCATGCATTTAAGTTGCAAGCTTTCGAACTATGGGAACATGTTAAACCAGAGGATCGTCTTATTATCCACTGGGGTTTGGCAATGGCCAGTTACCCGTATTTCGCATCAGTAGTAAGGCAAATCGGGCGTTTAGATCGACTACAAGGTGACGTCCATAGTAAGGCATTGCAAAAGCGAGTGGTTGAACTTCACGGTGATACCGAGAGTGTTCGAAGGGCCGCCTCAAGGTTACTACAAAGCTTGACACAGTGGGGCGTATTGGAGCAATTAAATACCAGTACATTCAGTGTGAAGAGCCGTTTGGTTTCAACAAATCGAGAGCTGTTGAGTTGGCTTGCAGTAAGCCCTTTATTATGTAGTGATCGAGTAAGGATAGATGTGGCTGAAATTTATTCAGATACAGCTTTTTTTCCTTTCATTATTGATAACAAATTTATGATTCCTGAAGCGAATGACATGGTCGATGTTATTCATCAAGGAGTTAGTGAGAGAGTCATAGGTATTAAAGGTGTGTGATAATGCGTGCAAATCTTCTATGTTAGAACAAATTCACTCACAGATAAGCTAGAGCGGCCTAAGTTGGTTTGACTATGTTCAGCATCACTTTTCGGCTAAGTAAAACTCATATTCCCTCAATATCACCTTATAAGTTTCATTTAACATGTTAAATGAAGTTAGGCTTCTTAGAAATAAACCTCAGGATTATCATTTTAAGCTTAGGTCTTTACTATAAACCTTTGTAACTTACGAATAAAAAATCCCTCATTATTTACTCATAATTCTCCTCACTGAACAGTGTTTTAATTATTACTAGCACACTGTTTCGTTGTTGATAAATGAGGAATGATTATTTTTCAAAACACCAGTAACAAAACCCCCTATGTTTTTGTCCCCGTTGAGTATCCAGAATTAGCAGAAGGTGAAGAAATAAAACCTTATCAACCTGGGTTCATCTGCTCAGAATGGTTAGAGCTAGAAATTGTTGAACCACCTGAACACAATTAATATTCCCAATTTTCTTCCTTTCATTTTTTCTCCATTATTTACCCATTACTCCCCAAAGATTGAAAAGACGTCCGGTGATTTAATAACACAGACTTTTTAGTTATTAAATTTTAGTTTAGGGGCGGGTAATGAATAAAAGAACATTTCTAAAACCACAGCTTTGGTTTGTTTTAGTACTATTGTTTGGTGGTGTTGCCACTGCAGCAGACTATGCCAAGATCAATAGTGTTCGCCAGGGTGAGTTCTTATTTAATACTGATACCCCTAATAAATATAAGGTAGCACCCACGATTTCTACCCGCGTATTAATTGATGTCA
>Ga0105349_10000660_pt1 | contig 13821 bp, 9 predicted proteins | sample EN1Hudseemescosm_FD_83661 | JGI IMG/M metagenome (GOLD analysis project Ga0105349, IMG submission 83661) | Methane-oxidizing microbial communities from mesocosms in the Hudson Canyon - EN1B Hudson Canyon | ecosystem: Environmental > Aquatic > Marine > Cold seeps | place: Hudson Canyon...
ATATTCGCGCCGAGGGCGGACGCTCCTACATCAGAGTTGTCCTGGAAATCATTCCTGCATTGTTCGTTATCAGCAGCCAATACTGTCTATGGAAATTGGCTGAAGATTATGGGTAATCAGGTATTCTTTTAAGGTTCCTAAGTGCTTATATAAGTGACTAATAATTAAGCTGTCAATCCATCTGCACAGCAACCCACTAAACAGGCTAAAGCCCATGCCTATAGTCTAGTACAATAACTTTTAGAATGATTAATAATGAATATAATCATTTTGTTAAACAACATTCAGATCTAGTCGAGACTAATACATCTACGATTTATTTCCAGCGCTTTTTCTCCCGCACCCAATAAACGCTTCCTTGAGTTTTCTTAATCTCAAATAAATTAATTGCTTGAAATAATTCGCCTAGTTTTTTAAAGCCATAATTTCTAGGGTCAAAGGATGTGTGGTTAGCTATATGACCACCAATAAGAGAAAGTTTAGCCCAGCCTTCATCATCTTCTACTGCTTCAACTGTTTGTCGTAAAAGATCCATTAATTTAGTATCACAGTTAATGCTTATTGATTTTTTTTCTGTAGTCTCTTGCGTTTTTCCCTTTTCGGGTGTTTTTTCAGATTCTTTCTGCTTTTCTTTTTTATCTAGATAAAGAAACTTTGAACAACTATTAACAAAAGCTAATGGGGTTTTTCTTTCACCAAACCCAATGACAGTTTTTCCATCGGCTAATGCCCTGGTAGCTAATGGCATAAAATCACAGTCAGAAGAAACTAAACAAATCACATCAACGCTTTTTGTGTACAAAGTATCCATAACATCTATAACTAATGCCATGTCAGTAGCATTTTTTCCTTTAGTCATGTCAAACTGTTGGATTGGCTGGATAGCATTTTCGTGCAACCTTTCTTCCCAAGAAGACAATGTTGGGTTCGTCCAGTTTCCATACGCTCTTCTAATGTTTACTACGCCATAGCTAGCAAGTTCAGACAGTATTGAGTCTATATGTGAAGCCGGCGCATTATCAGCATCAATAAACAATGCTATTTTTGATTTAGTTTGCACAGTCATCTTCCTTTATTTAAAATCAAACTCATACATTTAAACTCCGCCGCAACACCCTGTTGCAGAAGCCTGATAAATCAATGAGTTGTACCATCAGAAAAAAATACGCTGAGTATTTACAAGATTCTAAAGATAGGCAGAAAGGGGGGAATAGTCAAGCCCCGAACTCATGTTAGCTGTTTTGTCGAGCTCAAGAGCTGATTGCAGAATTTGAGTATGTTTGTCATTCTGCTGCAGAGGATTCTGGAATTTACTTGTGTGTCGGTAAACCCTTTGAGTCCATATTTTCTGTTGTGGACCAGCAAATATCCAGCCTTTCATATTCTTAGTTTCAATGACGAATATGCGTAGCTGGAAACAATCACATGAGCTATTTGGGTCGCTCCATCTTCGCTAGCTAGCGTTACGTTTTTGAATCGATGGTATTTTTCTTTATCCAGAAAAAACTTAGGAGCGGGTATTATTACATCTCCGCTCCTTAACGGTGACATAGCCTAATCATTTGAATATTAAAAAATGACCCAATTGAGTCATTTCATTCTGAGATGATTGCGAGTATAAACTTAATTTTAGGGTTTCTTTAATCACCAAATTATATCAAGGAATAAGCGTTTTATAACTTGTGCGTTCTGGCTTGTCTTTTTGTCAGTCTTTTATCTTAACTACATGGGTAAAGGTAAGCAGGGTTCAGAAGCCTCTAGCAACTATTTATATAGCTTGTTATGTCGATAATAGCTTCCTGCCTCTCAAGTGACAGCTGCATTGCTCTATGCTTAGTCCAGATCTGCACTTTGACGATAAACAATGCTCCTGAGCCATATACACAAGTTTTTTATTCTCATTTCCACGGGAGCTATGAGCGCTGAATATTTCCTTTTCTTAAATTAAATGGGGGCTTATAAATGAAGACACTAACTCATATAAAAATAGGGCTATTAACAAAGCACAGCTTAGCAAAAAACTAGCCTATCTTGTTCCCATGCTCCCGCGTGGGAATACATACCTGCCTAAGATCACAGCACGGTATGCATTCCCTCCGAATACGGTGGGAACGAGAAACCTGTGGTTTGTTCACCGGCAGGTACAAAAATGATCTAGTACTCACCATATTTCCTAACAATAAGAACAATTAATGGAGCAAGGTTATGAGCAAAAGAATTTCCTCACCTATAAATCAAATTGCTGATGTTTATGATGTGATTGTTATTGGCTCAGGCTATGGCGGTGGCATCACTGCATCACGATTAGCCCGAGCAGGACAAAAAGTCTGTTTATTGGAGCGAGGGCGTGAAATTCAAGTGGGTGAGTACCCTAATAAACCATCAGAAGCGGTGGAAAATTTTCAAGTTCATACTGCGGATAAACATATTGGTTCACGATTAGGGCTGTATGACCTGCATGTGAATGAACAGCAAAATGTGATAGTCGGATGTGGTTTGGGTGGTACTTCATTGATTAATGCGAATGTTTCTTTAGAGCCGAAACCAGAGGTATTTGACGACCCTAATTGGCCTATAGAGGTTAGAGAGCATAAAGACACTTTGCTGCAAGAAGGTTTTTCACGAGCAAGGGAAATGCTTAAACCCACACCTTATCCAGAGGATGCTGAAACATTAGCAAAGCTTGAAGCTAATAAAAAATCAGCGGCAGCCATGGGGAAGAATTTTTACCGTCCACCGATTAACGTTACGTTTGAAACGCCAGAAAATGGCATCAATCATGTCGGTGTAGAGCAGCAAGCTTGTAACAATTGTGGTGATTGTGTTTCTGGTTGTAATTATGGTGCAAAAAATACAACCTTGATGAATTATTTACCCGATGCCTGGAATCATGGCGCTGATATTTTTTGCCAGGCAGATGTACGCTATTTGGAAAAAGTCGATGATGGATGGTTAGTTCATTATCAGGTGGTTGGTGTTGGTAGGGAAAAGTTTGATGCACCCACTTTGTTTGTAAAAGCTAAACTGCTCATGGTTTCTGCTGGAACCCTCGGTAGCAATGAGATCATGTTGCGTAGTAAAGAAAAAGGATTGTCTACTTCAGAGCAGCTGGGGGAAGGATTTAGTGGGAATGGCGATATTTTAGGCTTTGGCTTTAACACCGAGCAAACTATAAACGGTATGGGGTTTGGTACTCATCAAGAAGGTGAAATCCCTGCTGTTGGCCCCTGTATTACCAGCATTATTGATATGCGGGAAGGTGATGACTGGCGAAAAAGAATGGTGCTTGAAGAAGGCTCTATACCAGGAGCTTTGGCATCCTTAATGCCGACATCATTTGCTGTAGCGGCTGGATTTATAGGGCAAGATACTGACCCCGGGATTCTTAATGGAATTAAAGAAGATGTGAGGGTGGCTGAAAGTCTAGTGCATGGCCCATACTCTGGCGCTGTAAAAAACACCCAAACGTATTTAATCATGAGCCATGATGATGCTAAAGGACAAGTTAAGTTAAATGATCAAGGTCGATCGTATATCCTTTGGCCAAATGTTGGCGAACAAGAAAATTTTATTTATGGTAATGAAAATCTAAAAAGTGCGACAGCCGCTTTAGGCGGTGATTACATAGAAAATCCTGTTTGGACACCACTCTTTAAGCATAGTCTGATTTCTGTGCATCCTTTAGGTGGTTGTAATATGGGCGCAGATGCGAGTCAAGGGGTAGTTAATCATAAGGGACAGGTATTTACCGGGAATGGCGATAAAGTTTATGAAAGCCTTTATATATCCGATGGTTCGGTTATACCCACTTCTTTGGCGGTCAATCCTTTGCTTACTATTTCTGCAATCACTGAACGCTGCTGTATGTTAATAGCTGAAGAGAATCATTGGACGATTGATTATACCTTGCCCTCTGCTCCAAGCCGGCCTCATCCAGAGTCATTGTTAGGGATTCAATTTACAGAAACCATGCGCGGCTATTTTTCTACACAAGCTGAAGCTGGAGAAGATTTAGAAAGCTATCGAATTGCAAATCAATCTGGCGAGGCGGCCGATTCTACAATGGCGTTTACCTTAACCATTGCCTCGCATGATCTTGATAATATGCTTAACAAGCCTGAGCACCCAGCTACGATTTCTGGAACTGTGGTTTGTCAATCTCTCTCAGCTGAGCCATTAACCGCTTCAGAAGGCGTATTTAATTTATTTGAACGGATGCCATCGCCACCTGATACCCGGCATATGATTTATTCGATGAGACTGAGTTCAGAGGAAGGGAAGGAATATTTCTTTAAAGGCTATAAACTGGTGAAAGACGATGACAATGTGTTTGATATCTGGCCCGATACATCAACCTTATATGTGACGGTATATGAAGGTAAAGATGACAAGGGGCAAATGTTTGGTAAGGGGATACTACATATAAGACCTGCTGATTTTGCAAAGCAAATGACCACCATGACGGTAACCAATGCGAGCAGTTCAACTGAAAAGTTAGAAGCTGTTGCCCGGTTTGGAAAATTCTTTGCTGGTGTATTGTGGGAAAGTTATAGCGGGATTTTTTATAACCCTAAAGATGCGAAGTCAGCTGTTAGAGAAAAAAGACCACTACGGGTGTGTGACCCTGAAGTTTTTGGGCTTAAGACCGAAGATGGCGTTCATTTACGTTTGACCCGTTATCAAGGCGGTAGCAAAGGTCCTGTTATGTTAGTTCATGGACTGGGCGTTGCATCCAGTATTTTTTCCACTGACCTGATTGATACAAATTTACTCGAATATCTTTATGCTCATGATTATGATGTGTGGCTTTTGGATTTTCGGGTCAGTATTTTACTACCCGCTGCAGAACAACAATCTAATGGTGATCAAATCGCACAATATGATTTTCCTGCTGCGGTTTCAAAAATTCAGGCAATCACGGGTGCTGAATCTATTCAAGCCGTTGTTCATTGTTATGGCGCAACCACTTTCTTTATGTCAATGCTGGCAGGATTGCAAGGGATACGGAGTATTGTTAGTTCACAAATAGCAACAAATATTGTTGTACCCACCGCAACTAAGGTAAAAACTGGCTTACATATGCCAGGATTCTTAGACAAGTTAGGCATTCATTCATTAACGGCGCGTGTGCCTGACGGGGGTGGTTCGCTTATGACCCATCTATATGACAAGGCACTTTCAGTTTATGCTTTAGCTGAAGCACAAGGTCAATGTCAAAGTGATAGCTGTCATCGTATTACTTTTATGTATGCTTCGCTGTATCGACATGAAACCTTGAATGATCGTTTACATAGTCATTTAGGTGAGCTATTTGCAGAAGCCAATATGCAAACCCTGGAACATCTGGCTGAAATGTGTCGCAAAGGCCTGGTTGTCAATTTTGAGGGTAAAGATATCTATATGCCTAATATAGACCGATTAAATTTACCCATCCTGTTTATTTCAGGTGCTCAAAATGAATGCTATCTGCCAGAAAGCACCGAAATTACCTTTAACTTGCTCCGTGAAAAATTTGATGCAACTCAATACAGCCGTCAAGTCATTGAGGGATATGGACATATTGATTGTATTTTTGGACGAAAGGCTGCCCAGGATGTATTTCCTTATATTGTCGAGCATCTCAATAAAACAGCGTAAGCCTAAGTTTGGAGGGTTCCATGACTACAGCAAATAATCATTACTTAAAATGGTTTTGCCGATTGATCTTTATTGGCATTGTTATTAATTTAAGTTTTGCTATTCCAGCGTTGTTTGCAGCGCAATTTCTTACAACTTTGTTAGGTCTTCCCAATCAAGCAATCTACCCTTGGTTGAATAACGTTGGCATGTTGTTGATTGGAGTTTCTCTTTTTTATATTCCTGCTGCTTTGGCTCCAGAACGTTGGTTTGCTTATTCATGGTTGACCGTAATTTCTCGATTTATTGCCGTTGTTTTTTGGTATTGGCTAGCAAATACATCAGGCTACCCTGATACCTTCCTGCCTTTATTATGTAGTGATGGTTTGCTGTTTGTTTTGCTTGGCCTAACGTTGCAATTAGGATTGCCAGAGGAGGGTAAGGCCAGTATACCGAACTTGTATCAATTAATTTCAGCTTTTGCTTGTAAAATTGCACACAGTTTTTCCAAGCTTCATGTGCAAGTGACCGTCATGGTATCGCTCTTGTTTGTTAGTTTTATTGCTTATACTGCATGGGATAATTTGCTAAGACAACATCCTGATCCAGTATTCGATAATGCAGAAGAACACTTCAAATACGGGGCGATTGGATTGAGTGTGGAAAATCGTATTCCACTCTATATCTTTGACGCGATGCCGAAGGTTTGCAGCAATATTCCAGGAGGGGTAAGTGACTGGCGAGAATTAGGGTTTGTCTTCGAACCCGGAAAAGCTTTACCGATAGGTCTGGCACAACGCCATATAGGTTATCCATCCGTTGAAGCAACGTGTTCGATGTGTCATACAGGGCAATACCAAAAAACGACTAAAGATGCGCTAACGCCAATTCTGGCAGGTTCTGCTAATACGTTGGATTTGGAGCGCTTTCAATGGTTTATGTATAACTGTGCTGCCAGTGAAAATTTTACCTCGGGAAAAGTATTAGCTGAGATTGAAAAAACACAAGAGCTGGGCTTAATAGAAAGCTTGTATTATCGTCTGGCAATTATCCCTATTATTAAGAAACAAATGGGGCAACAAGAGTCACAATATAAATGGCAAAAACTTCGTCCTCGTCAAGGGCCAGGGCGGACAGATACTTTTAATCCAACCAAAATGGTCATTTTTCATTTTCCAGACGATAGTACGATTGGTACAGTGGATTTGCCGCAAATTTGGAATCAAAAACCAAGAGAAGGGATGTGGTTGCATTGGGATGGAAATAATAATGCGATAACAGAACGTAATTATGCGGCTGCAATGGCTGTAGGCGCAACGCCCGATTCGGTATTAGTAGACAGTTTTAAACAAATCACTGATTGGTTGTTGACCAAAGAGCCAGCTAAATTTCCCTATGTAATTGATCAACAAAAAGCCTTGTCAGGAAAAGCCATTTGGGATGCAGAATGTGCAGAATGCCATGAATTTGGCAAAAAATCGACGGGACAAGTGACTACGAATATTCAAGAATTAGGCACTGATCGTTATCGTTTGGACTCTTTCACAACAGGTCTGGTTGATAAGTTTCATGATTTTAAGCAGCCGCCGTTCGATTTTTTAGCTTATAGAAAAACAGCAAGTTACAGTAATACGCCAACCGATGGTATTTGGGCGAGGGCTCCTTATTTACATAATGGATCGGTTCCAACTCTTTGGGATCTTCTGCTAAAACCTGAGCAACGACCTAAAAAGTTCTTCAAAGGTTACAGTGTTTACGATCCAGAAAAAGTAGGGTTTGTTTCAACAGGGGTAGAGGCAGAACAAAATGCCTGGTTGTTTGATACTCACTTGTTAGGCAATAGTAATTCAGGTCATCTTTATGGAACAGAGCTAGATGAGCAAAACAAATGGCAACTTATTGAATATATGAAAACACTATAAGGTGAGAATATGAATCTTGAGCAGCGTATTAAAAATGCCAATAAAAAATTCCAGGATAATGATAAAGACAATCATGCACATTTTTTGAATTTGCTGGAGAATATTCATAATAATGCCTGGGATGTGATTGAGGGTAAGAAATCTCATTTAGCAGGTTCTGAATTTGCTCATGCCTTATCAATTATTTCTGAAAACAGAAGTGTTCGAGGTGAATTAGAAAAAGATAAAGTAGCACTGGAGACTCAAGTGCTTGGCGATGGTTCTTTGCTTGGTTTTAATAAATGGGAGTTACTTGACCCCGGGTGGGATGAGGCTCTATTGGGTTGGTTGGTGCATATTGAGTGCCAGGCGCCTTTTAATTCAAACCCTGTCAATATGAAAATTCCTAATCATGTGAAAATTAATATCGCAGGAGACTGGGGTACAGGGTATTGGCGTAATACACCTTTGAGCCCAGCTGAAAATGTTGCCAATGCAATGCTTGCTAAAGATGCAGATATTTCTATTCATTTAGGCGATGTTTATTATGCGGGTACGAGTGAACAAGAAACAAATAATTTGATTGATATTTGGCCTGATGGAAAATTAGCTTCGTTTACCTTGAATTCTAATCATGAAATGTATGATGGCGCTTTTTCGTATTTTGAAGCGCTAAAACAGAAGTTTACCCAGCAAAACCAATGCAGTTATTTTTCTTTAGAAAATGATGATTGGTTGGTGGTTGGTTTGGATAGTGCTTATTATTCAGATAAATGGAAGCTTTTTATGGAAGGGGAAATTGGTGAACAACAACAAAGCTGGTTAAAAGGCTTGCCTGCAAAAAAAGGTATCATTCTACTTTCTCATCATAATGCTTACGACCTAAATGGTGAAGAACAACAAAAACTATATAAAGAAGTGATGGAACAATTAAAGGATCAAAATAACCAGCTGAGATATGAGCAGGTTTTTTGGTATTGGGGACATCTACACAATGTAGCTAGCTATAAGCCCATGAGTTTTTGCGATAAACCTGTGCTTACACGTTGTGTTGGGCATGCGGCTGTTCCTTATGGTAATGCTACTGATTTAGAAAAGGCTACAAAGGTTTCTTGGTATGAAACGGAACGGGCTAATGATCCTGATATTCCTGTTCGAGTGCTTAATGGATTTGTTGAAGTTACGCTTTCTGATAATACTTTGAAAGAAGTTTTAATTGATGAAAATGGAACAATTAAATGGCAGCAATAACACAGTGTAATGGTTTAATTAATTATTAGGTAACCTCCTGGCTTTGCCAGTGGTAACTTAATTATGAGGAGGCAGTTATGGGAAAGCGAACAACAAGTGGATATACCATCGTAGTACACGAAGTCACTACAACTTCAGTGAAGCTTTGGATTGGCGCTTTGTCACCGTCGATGGGCAAACCGAAAAACTGGCAATTGCTTATTAAAAAAGCCGATACGATCAAGAAGAGAAAAGATGAAGAGGGTGACGTTATATCGACGGAGAGTTATGGCGATGAGTGGCTGCGACCGTTTGATAAATTAAATAAACGATTTTATACGATTAAGACCATTCAGAATCTTGAACCTGGTGTGCACTATATCATTGAGTTTAAAGTACGTTCAGAGCAGAAATGGCAAGTGCTCGAAAAGGTGTTTTTTACCACATTTCCTGAACAATTACCTGATATAAGCAAAAAACCATTCACAGTGGGTATTGGTTCTTGTTTTTACACAGAGCATGATGGAGGGGATGCAGGGCAAGCTTACGAGGCATTGTACAATAATGAGAAATTACGTCCTGATATCAAATTTTTAATGGGGGATCAGGTCTACGCAGATATCGGTCTTGGCTGGTATCCGTTAGATGAGAGTGATTGTCAGGATCGTATCGCAGACCATTACGCTGATAGCTGGAAATATCTCCGTAGTATCTTAAGACGAGGCGGTACCTGGATGATTTCAGATGATCACGAATATTGGAATAATTTCCCTTTTTATGAGGGCTTTAATCCCTACCTGATTACGCTGAAATTAAATGATTCGTTTCGTAAAAGGTGGCACAATGCTGCTAAGACGGGTGTTTCTGTCATTCAGCAGGTACAGCCTGTCCGTACTTTTGATATAGGTAATGACATATCATTTTGTGTGGCTGATCTTAGGATGGAACGATCGGAATCGGGTTTTCTTTTGCAAAAATCACAAGCTAAGCTTATAGCTTGGATCAATAATCTCTCAACTCCGGGTGTGCTTGTCATCCCTCAACCTTTAATTGCTGGATACGGTGACGAGAAAGATAAAAATTTACCCGATTGGGATCAGTACAAGGATATATTGCTATCAATAGAAAAGGGAAAACACGATATCGTCGTGCTAACTGGTGATGTCCATTATGGGCGTGTTTCCCAGGTTTTAGTGGGTGATAGTGACAATAAATTAACCGAGATTATCACTTCACCGATGTCAAACCTATCTGAGATCAATGGAATTGCTGCGAGTGGGCCTGATCTATCAGCCAAAAATTTCCCGCTGGTCTCCGTAAATGGCATGGTAAAGAACAATATTAACCATATTGCGCAGGTAACGACTGAAAGCAAATGGTGGGATCTGAGATATCCAGTGGAACGTACGCATGAACACTTTATGACGGTTGAATTTTACCTTGTCGATAACAAAGTAAATATGAATGTGCAGGCCTGGCATGCAAGAGAAATGGATAAAAGATCATGGCTACCAAAGAAGATCAACGACTTCAAACTTGTTCCTATAGTATTAACTTGATTGATTAGGTACTTGAACACTATCAATAGTCATTGAATAATTAGGGGCGAAGTGCAGCAAAAATAACAGGGGTATAGAGGTTGATAATGAGGTAACTACTTAGCGTATTTTTACAAGGTAGAAATATTCCATCAATGTTGTATTGACGGCGCTTATTTTTAAGCCCTCCTCTCGGCAATAGCTTCTGCATTGCTCTACTTACCTACATCCCTGTAGGAGATGGCTTCAGAGCTGCACTCATCATCTTACGCTCGCAGGGTAGTTACATAATAAAGAGCTAAATTCATAGGGAGAATTCAACCTTTGACTAGAAATCAATGAGGGAATTTTGGCGCTATTTTTGTTGGGCTTCCTAGCGCCAGCCCACCCTGCTTTTTTCAGCAAGATGAATTTTTCATTGGCAGAGAATTAGGTGGGTTGATTGCCACGTTATAAAAACCTTGAAAGTTAACTAAATTTCTTTTTTATTGTCATTTCAAGCTGGCTGACCCCATGGTTTTCCATGGTTTTGTTACTCATCGTTCCCACGCAGAGCATCAATGTCATTAAGTTAAGAGAAATACAGCGTGGGGCGCAGTGCTTTAGCCTGCTATTTTTAGCTATGAATGCAGGCTAAAGCACTGCGCCCCGATAAGCTTATTTTTATAGCCAAACTATTATGATTGGGTATGAATATTTTTATGATATCCCTAACCATTGTTCCTCTTAGTGGGTAAGTTTATTTCTTTGAAGTTCCTTAGATCAGAAGAAAGCAACTTAACATGAATGATTCGTTTGTCATTTTCATCTTTACTTTTTTCTAGATAACTCTTTTTTTCAAGCACAATTAAAGGCGGGCAAACTGTTCCTCGTGTCATCCCAAAATAGGAAGCCGCAGCCGCAGGTGTGTTCATGTATGTGTTTGAATGAGATAGATAATTCAATACTTCAAAATGCATTAACTGTAGTCTAAGCTCCGTGCATTTTTTTCGTTCTTCAGAGCGAATTAATGTAGCCATGCATTCAATAATTTCAAAGATATTATTTTTCAAACACCTTTATGATTATTTGTAAGGACTGTGCTTGACAGGGAAGGATATAACTAATAAAGTAATAGCGAATCGAAACAATGTGAAGGGGTCATGCCTCTTTTTTCATTGTAATTCAAGGAAAACCCTCCAAAAGGGGGGATATGAAAGTAAAAAACTAACTTTAAGTACGATCGGCTTCTGTTGGTGGTTTGCCACTGATTTTTTTGGGTAAGTTTATGACAAAGCTCAAGTTTTTTGATACCTATGCCAAAACATGTGAATTTCAAAAGGATAAGGTTTAAGCGTCTCGAAAAATATATTTTTACATAAAATGATCGACATTATTTGGTTTTTATTCAGTCTTTGTTGGAGTGATTTTTTTGAATGCGAGCGAATTTATTTCGGATCACTTTTTGTTGATTTGGTAATGAGTCGAATCGCTATCCATGGATAATTTGTGCTGGTAAGTTCCATTAGTATAAATTAAACGAGTAATTTATAATTTTAAGTATAGAAAAGAGGATGAGTGATGATTCAGCGATTTATTCAAGTCTTGGTTGTGGTGAGTTTGTTTTGCTTACCTATGTCATCGAGTGCTAGTAAAATAGAGACTAAAAACACTATCATTACAGATATTTCAAGTATAAATAATTGTAAGTTTCTATATGATATACGCGCTAAAAGCGGTTATTCAAAGCAGAATAATTGGCGACGACACACCATCCATAAAGCCCAATTGAAAGTAGAAGAGCTTGGGGGTACACATTTAGTTATTAGCCAGGTTGAAAGAACCGGTGTATATAACGGCGTTGTTAAAGGAAAAGCGTACCAATGCAGAAAAATTTAACCGATAATAACTTTTTAAAGTGCTCCTTGATAAAACTTAAATCACTGATACGAAAGGTGAAGTCTACTTAGTAGGGGCAGGCTCTGGTGATCCAGATTTATTAACATTTAGAGTATTAAGACTTATGCAGCAGGCTGATATTATTGTTTATGATCGCTTGGTTTCAGAGAAAATTTAGATTTAGCTCGTAGATATTCAGAAAAAATATATGTAGGAAAACAGCGAAATAATCACAGTCTGCCACAAGAACCGATTAATGAATTGTTGGTAACTTTAGTGAAAAAAGGTAACCGTGTTGTTCGTCTAAAAGGTGGAGGTCCTTTTATCTTTGGACGTGCTGGAGAAGAAATCGAAACTTTGGTAAAGAGGAGGGGGTAAGTTGTTCCTGCTATTACAGCTGCCTCTGGATGTTCAACTTATGCTGGTATCCCTTTAAGCCAAAGAGATCATGCTCAATCCTGTACTTTTTTACAAGTCACTTTAAAGTTGGTTCAATAGATTTGAATTGGCAGCAATTATCAGCTCCAAATCAGATGATTGTATTTTATATGGGGCTTTCAGGTCTGGATAAAATATGTCAATCTCTTATTGAAAACGGATGCTCTGAAAATCACCCTATTGCTATTATTCAACAAGGCATAATATCGAATCAACGCGTTATTACAGGCACTTTTGAATCATTACCTCACATTGTCATGAAACAAGGTGTTAAAGCACCGACATTAATTATTGTTGGTACGGTTGTTGAGTTACATAATAAACTGGGGTAGTTTAATACGGATGGAGCAGTAAAACCTTGAATGGGTAAAGATACTAAGTAAAGTGGGGTATGTAGGGCCTAACTTAGGCGAAGCATTGACGACTGACTAGTTTTATAAAGTATCAATCATTTCAAAAGATCTTCTGCTAAACCATGGAACATGGACTTTAGCCTATTTGATGAATAGCAGTGCAGGCTGAAGCCTGCGCCCCTGTTTTATGGGTTTTTGACTAAATTAAAAAAGGCCAGCATATAGCTGGCCTTTTTTGAGATTGTAAATGATCTTTAGATCAATTTAGAATGCCCATTGTCCACGTAGAGAGAATGCATCAATCTCTTCAAGATCACCTGAATCAGTTTCGTTAGCAAAAGTGCCATTATTACTCACATCAAATGCCCTGCGGTAGTCTGCCATAACACGTAGGTTTTCATTTAAATACCAGTTTAGAGCCACTGTTACCGCTTTTTCGCTACCACCGTTCACGTCTTCTGAATTTATATCCGCTTGATCATAACGTGCTGCTAGTTCTACAGCCCCCCAACCACCACCATCTTTCAAACTAAAGTGTTGAGCTGGTTTCAAACGTTTGAATTCACCATCGGAACCTTTATAAGAACGAGACTCTCCTGTTAATGTCCAGCCTGTTTGTACATAAAATGCATTAAAATTTGTGGTTGGCGCACCATCACGTGATAACCAGGAATGAGCATATTCACCTTGTACAGAGAAAGGCCCTTGCATATAGGCTGCTTCAAAACCAGCTATTGAAAGGTTTTCTGCATTAGCAATATTGTTTTCAGCAGTTAAATATAAGTTAGATAGGTGAGTTGTTTCATATTTTAAATCCGTACCGTCCCCAGCATTTAAAATATCACCATCATCATTAGTTTCTCTAAA
>Ga0105349_10000671_pt1 | contig 13731 bp, 13 predicted proteins | sample EN1Hudseemescosm_FD_83661 | JGI IMG/M metagenome (GOLD analysis project Ga0105349, IMG submission 83661) | Methane-oxidizing microbial communities from mesocosms in the Hudson Canyon - EN1B Hudson Canyon | ecosystem: Environmental > Aquatic > Marine > Cold seeps | place: Hudson Canyon...
CTTACCTTTGTATTTATTATTTGGCAGTCGAAAATTCCATGGCTATACCAAAGCCCGCAAAGCCAGTAAAAAAGCGATCAAGCAGCTTGAGCAATATCAATTAGAGTTCCAAGCAGAATTCCAAACAGAGTTCGATAGAAAACACCCACAAGTATTTCCGCAGCAACAGAACTCTCCAGCCTTCCGACCACTCGAGGCTCTCGCAAGACTACCGCAGTCAGATCATAACCAAGTTCAACTATTGATCAATGGCGAGCAAACTTTTGCCCATATTTTTCAGGCCCTAGACTACGCCAAACAATCCATATTAATTCAGTTCTACCGCATTCAAGATGATCAGCTTGGTAAACGCTTACAGCGTGCTCTAGTCAAAAAAGCCGAACAAGGGATAGAAATATTTTTACTGTATGACGAAATTGGCAGCTCAGGCTTAAACCAACGCTATATAAAAACCTTATCCAAAGCGGGCGTACATTGCAGCCGCTTTAATCCACTACAAGTTCAACATAGAATGTAGGTGAACTTTCGTAATCATCGCAAGTTAATTGTTATTGATGGTGAAACCAGCTTTATCGGTGGTCACAATATTGGTGACGAATACTTAGGACTAAATCCTAAGGTGGGCTTTTGGCGTGATACCCACGTGCAAATAGATGGCCCTGCAACTCAAGCCGCGCAATTATCCTTTATTGAAGACTGGTACTGGGCAACAAACAATGTACCTGAGCTTCCTTGGAAACCCTGGATTAGTGATAAAAATACCAAGGTAGTAATCATTCCTGGCGGACCCGCTGATCCCGTAGAAACCATCAGCCTAAGCTTTACTCATATTATTGCTCAAGCACAGCAGCGCTTATGGATTGCTACACCGTATTTTATTCCCGATCTAAAAGTTATGGGGGCATTGCAGCTAGCCGCGTTAAAAGGCATTGATGTTCGTATTTTATTACCGCAAAAAACGGACAACCCTATCGTCTCATTAGCCACTCATAACTACGTCACAGAGCTAAGCCAGCACGGCATTCAGTTTTTTCAATACCAAGCGGGTTTCATGCATCAAAAGGTGATGCTTGTCGATCAACAACTGACGTTTGTCGGCAGCGCAAATTTAGATAATCGCTCGCTAAGAATTAACTTTGAGCTCAATGCCTTGATCGAATGCAGAGATACCGCGAGCCAAGTTGAGATGATGCTTGAGAATGACTTTTTGCAGTCTCGCCCCTACCCTTTGATTCATGGTAAATGGCATACGCTACTGACAAAAGCTGCACGTTTATTATCTCCGATTTTGTAGCCGTAAGATCGTTTAGTTATTACTAGCGGATATCATTAACCTCATAATTTCTTACCATGCTAGGGTGAATAAAGAGCCCTAGCAGGAGAGGATTATGAAAGATGACAACATCTTAATATTCCCGCAGTCTCGCTGCCGACCTAGTGAAGCTGCTAAAACGCATTCAACATACTTCTATGATGATCCGCTTAGAAATAAGCTAAATGATCAGCTGAAAGGACAATTCGGACTGCAAGAAAGTGAATTATTTCTCGCGCATCTTCTACACAATATTGCCGAACAATACCATCTAGAGCCTCTTTCTGCCGCACAAAGCATTTCACCCTTCATTCCTGGATTACATAGCCTTGTTGAAACTGTTTTAAGCTACTGTGACTCGCCTCATGTCGAGAGGGAACAGTTAGAAATTATCAATCAGATATTAGCGGAAACCTTAGTTAATAGTTTCGTTCGAGCCCAGCATCTAGCTTACGAATAACACGTTTAAATAACGATGGGCTTTAGGCTACAATGGCGGTCTTATCTTTACCCTATTAGAGTCCGTATGCTTTCAATTAGTCGCTTATTTCCCATCTTAGCCATAATCGTTTCTCTCTTGGCATATTACGATCCATCGCCCTTACTAAGCTGGAAAACCGCCATAATCCCACTATTAGCTATGGTGATGTTTTGCATGGGTTTAACCTTGCGAATTAATGATTTCAAACGCGTATGGAATAACCCCCAGCCCATAGCACTTGCGATTATCATCCAATTCACGGTTATGCCATTGGCGGCGATATTATTGGCCAAAGCATTTGATTTAAGCGATGACCTAACCATCGGCATGCTGATTGTGGGGGCTTGTGCTGGAGGTACTGCATCGAATGTTATGACCTACCTAGCTCGAGGAGATGTCGCGCTATCAGTGAGTATGACTCTGGCTTCAACCTTATGGGGGGTCATTGCTACGCCATTAATTATCAGCGCCACTGCTGGAGAAATGGTTCAAATCGATAGCCAAAGCATCCTGTTCAGTGTCATTAAAATGGTTTTAATTCCTATTATTGCAGGCATATTAATCACTCATTATCAGCCTCAGTTTGCCAATAAAATAAACAAGCACTTGGCCGATATTGCTAGTGGTTTAATCCTATTAATTATAGCAATTATAGTCGCCTTGAATGCCGAAGAGATTTCAACCCTAGGCTATGCCGTTTTTGCCGCTGTGGCCTTACACAACATTATCGGTTTAATCAGTGGCTATGCTACTGGCAAATTAACCCGACAAACAGAAGTCACTTGCCGCACTCTTGCGATCGAAATAGGCATGCAAAATTCAGGACTAGGCGTGGCACTGGCATTAAAGTATTTTGGCCCTATGGCCGCACTACCAGGGGTAATTTTCAGTATTTGGCACAATATCAGCGGCGCTATTTTAGCGGGCTTGTGGCGCTGGCAAACCGACAGAAAAATTCGGGCTGTAGAAGAGAATCGTAAGCAACAGATTAAGTAGCACAACTATCTTGAAAGACTCCGCTAGCGATATTTCGTCACAACAAAATAACACGACTTAATATCGCTACTTAAGCCCTCTTATCCCCCATCTTCTGGGCTTTAGATACTAATTTTTGCTGGCTTAGTAATTGCTATCAGTATTGAGTTAATACTGGAGCACCTATGGTGAATTTTAAAAACCTTATTCGTAAACAGCCAAGAGATTTTGTTTGGCTAGATGAATTTCAATTAGCGCTGAATGATTGGCCAGAACACTACCCAGGCAACCAAGTCTGGGTGAATTTACATGAATATAAGGCAAGCTTAGCAGGAGACGCTTCCTATCTGAGGTTGCTTATTAGTGGTGCCCATAATTGCAATCTTATATGGCAAACAACCCCAGACGGAGCCCATGACCTACAGCGTTTGCTGGCCAATATAAAGCCCCCATTGAGCTTTGACACATTGCGAAACTTAGGCTTTAGCTATTTCGATAACGATGATGGTTTTTTCGGCTGAGGTAAAGGCTCAAGCTCCTTTACCCTAGGATCAAATACATAATGTATCGTAAAATCCCAACTATCTCCCTTTAAAGCTGCTGGGCGCGGAATGGCCTCTAGCGCTAGACGCAAACGACGCTCGACCTCTTGCACCAATATTTTCGATGTATCAGGCGTATTATTAACTAGATTAAACAAGCTCGAACTGCGATCGGTAGTGAACGCTAACTCAACAGGCCCCTGCTGTGAAAACTGCTTAGCCCAAGGCGGATAAATAACACTTTCATTCACCTTGCTCTGTAATTGCCAAAGATACAGTTGCTTATAATAACCTTGCATCGCTTTAGCATGCTGCTGTCGTTTCTTTTTAGCTGCCAGCTGCTTCTGCTTTTCTAAATTGTTTGCTTTACTCTGCTGTTGTCGCTGTCGCTCATTAGCTTGATTTTTCTGAGCGGCTAGCAGTGCTTCTTGCTTAGCTTTTTCATCAAATTTCTTTTTCGCCAGTGCTTTTCTATTTATTAACTCTTGCTGCTTTAATTCTTGCTGCTTTTGTCTCTTTAATTCTTCTGCAATCAATAATTCTTTTTTCCTATTGGCTTCTCTCGTTTCTTCTTCATTGACAAACCAAGAACTGACTTCTGCAATACGATCTTTCGTTACTGATTTATCAGCCATAATTAACAGTTCGGTTTCTGGCGGTATAGTGCCCGTTATTTTCTCTCTGAAAATACGATTCGGGGAAAACTTGCCTAGCCAGGTATTCAACAAATAGGCATATAGTTTTTTATTTTTTGTTGTAACAACAAAGTGATTATTAAAATGAATAGTCGTACCGATATTAGGCACATAATCAATAATCAGTTCATCCCCCGCACGCAAACTGCTTACTGGAAATTCAGTAAAACTTACAATCGCTTTAGCTAAACCGGGATCTGCATCAACCACATTATTAATAGCAATATTATTTTGCCATTGCGCCTTCCACTTACGAGCAGACCAACGTTTGGCTATAACTTTTATCTTCATCTGCTGCCCTTTATCAGCAGCTAACAACTCCAATGCATCCTGTGAAGAATCAGTTACGTAAAGACTGGCTATATAATAGTCTTTGCCTAACTCTTGATAAATAGCTGCACCTTTAAGCTCAAGAGCTAATATCTGTGCTGAATATAAATTAACCCCTACAATCAATACCAGAGAATAAATAAAGCGATGAAAAGAAAAGTTCACAGGTCTAACTCCACACGAAACACACAAGGCACAACGAAAAAACGGCCATTAAATGACCGTTATTTTTATACTATTAATACTTATGGACAACTTTAATAGAATCATCGACATCCATTGAGTCGATATAGCCTATTAAGCTAGGGTTACTGGCAACCAGTGCTTTGACCTCTTCCACAGTATTTGCCTCTTGGGGAAGTTGAGCCTTACCGGAAAAGCGTAATCGCGACCAATAGCGACTTAATTGACTTTCTGTTTTAGATAAAAACCCAGCATTAAACTCATCGCGTAAATAATGCCCTTGTTTAAGATTCAACGGCTTTACAACAGAACCATCGGGAAAGTTTTTCACTTTCGACAAAAAAATCCGTTCGACTAAGTCTTTATCAATACTGGTATAACTATTCTTGTTTTCAACACTTACAATGACCGCAACTTCAGCTTTTACAACTGGAGCAAGTACAAGCAAGCTAATAAAAATACTTGTTAAAAATTTCATTACTTTTCTCCTTAAAAGATCACGTCAACAGCGAAGCTATAGAGCATGGCTTGATCACCAGGAGCCCCTTGGTTAACAAGTTCGTCATGGTGCTGAATTTCAAATTTAAGTGCGGTATTTACATCGTAATCGTAGCGTAAGCCCAGCATCACACTTTGATCTTCTCCTTGTAAATTTAATGCTTCTTGCAAGTCACCTTTCTCTCCGTCGCCTAAGATATCTCTAGAGGTCGAGTACGTTAAATGAACAGTCACCGCAGAAAATCTCTGAGCCATAGAAGCCAACCAAGCTTGGTTATCAACCAACAAGCCTGTTTCATACTTTAAAAAGGTTGTTTCAGTGATGAAACTAAAATCACCATTATCATAAGTTAATGCGGCGTTATAGAAGTTGGCTTTTTTATCTTCAAAGTTAAAATCGTCTAAAGTGTCAGCGGATATTGCAGGATTAACAGCGACCAAACCTGCGGCTGCACTTTGCGCTTGATCAATACGACGCAAATTTTCAGATTTTTCATTAACGCCATTATTCGCGCTAATCAAAGCAGCACCGGTAGATTCACTAGGGGCAGCATCAAAAGTCGCACTAGCAATAGCCAATTGACTATAGGCGGCTGTTAGTTCTGGATCCGTTACCGTATCCAGTGACATATTGGTTTGCTGTACACCCAAACGCATGCCAAAATCACCTTGAGTAAGGTTCAAAGAAATACCCGCCAGGTTTTTCATATCCGCTTTGTAGGTTTCTTGGAATAATATGAAATCGTTATTCTGACGACCATAGTTAATTTGAACATAGCCATCCACGCTACCCAACGAGAAGTTCTGCACTAAATCAACACCATCAAAAGAAGAAAATGGAATGCCATAAACATCATTAGGCAAACGCACCCAGTTATAGGCATAACCCACTTCTAAGAATTCAGAATAATAAAAGAAAGGAACTCGCAGGCGACCCATTCGCAAAGTCGTGCTTTCCGTTGCGTCAAAAGAGACATAAGCCCAAGCCGCTTCGGTTTTGAAATCATCTAAACCACGGGAAACTAACTGACCCGTCACACTGGTTGAATCATTAACTTGCTTACTAATTTGGATACCCAAAACAGTATCCTGTTTAAAATTGGCATCACTTTCAAAATCATCTAGAGCAACGCTGTCATTATCCAGTGCCGCAACACCGACACTCATAAAGCCGTAGATGTTTAAATCACCGCTTTCTGCATGAACCGTTGACGCAGCTAATATGACAATAGCAATCGCCGAACGTATTATTGAGTCTATACGCATTATTCACCTCCTAATTCTAAGGGGGCGCATTCTATGCGCTTCTGCCAGTAAAGTCGCAATATTTCTAATGAAAAAGTAGTATTAGTGTAAGTTTTGGTAAATTTACGCATTTTTTGTGATGAAAATCACAAATTAAGTAAGGTATCAACAAGGAGCTATCGCTCTGTTCCGATAGAAATAGATTTTATCAACTGCAGTAATGGAAAATAGATAGTTAGAAATGAAAAAACCCGAAGCCCTCTGACTAAAGAGAACTTCGGGTTTTTAGAATAAGTGGCGGTGAGGGAGAGATTCGAACTCTCGAACGGTTGCCCGTTACACGCTTTCCAGGCGTGCGCCTTCGGCCACTCGGCCACCTCACCTTTTTACCCTAGACATCCTGTCTAGCTGCATCTAGTGCAGAGGCGCGTACTATACGTAGCAGCCTCATTAGCGTCAAGTATTTAATCCTGCATTTATTTCTAATTCATTGTTTTTAAACGATTTGTTTAATTATTCCGCACAAAAAAGTTAAACCGAAGCTTTTATTGGCCAGTCTTGTACAAAATCGGCCCTATCTAATACAGGAGGCTGCTTTAATTTACAGTTCACATGGCCGAGGTAAATAAAGCCCAATATTTCTTCATTACCTTGCAAGCCTAATGATGCCTTTACATGGTTGTTATAGGCCATTTCCCCAGTACGCCAGATTGCCCCTAAACCCAAAGCATAAGCCGCAGTTACTATATTTTGAATCCCCGCCCCTACCGCTAAACGCTGCTCAATCGCAGGCACTTTTGCATGGGCCTGTATATTAGCAATCGCCACGATCATAACAGGGGCGCGCGTAGGCATTTTTTTTAGTTTAGTGATTTTATCTTCACTTAATTCAGCGTCAGCCATCAGCCCGGCTTCAGCAAATACCTCACCCAAACTTGCTAAGCCATCTCCTTTTACAGTTAGATAACGCCAAGGACGAATCCAAGCATGGTCAGGGGCTCTAAAAGCCGCTTGATATAAGGTATCCAGCTGCGTATCACTCGGGCCAGGGCCTGTTAGCTGGGCAACAGAAACTCTTTCGGTAATGGCTGTAATTGCTTCCATAACGTTTAAAATCGATCCAAATCAATAAAATAAATACTAAATTCAAGTAAAATAAGCGATGAGGAATGAAATACCTCCCCAACTCCACCTGTCTAACTTATACTACTGAGAGTATATAGTATGGAATTGTGTCGATATATAATTTATGAATACAGATAACCTAGCAAGTGACTTTAGTGAAACCAGTATGCCCATGCAGGACTACATTGCCCGCATACTCGGCTATGCTGCGGCAGGTATAACGTTAATTATCGGCACCTTCATCGATTACTTTTCTGACAATGTTATGTGGGCAGGTCTGCTTGCCCTGCTTTACCCCCATGCAATTCAACTGACAACCCGTTCTTTCAGCGCACGTCATCCTTATGGAACACGGCAGATTCTAATTCATGGTGACGCAATTTTATGTGGGCTAATGCTTGCATTAATTGGCTTCCCCTTAGAATTAACCACTCTGTTTCTAATCATGATCAATACCAGCTTCATTGTCGTTGGCAGCATCACCGCTTGGACATTCTGCGTAATTTCACTCTTTATTGGTGCATCACTGGGTGTGATTGCTTTTGGCTTCCATCCCGCCAAGGACATTCCGACGGAAGTTTTTGTTGCTGCAGCCCTCGGTGTTGGTATGCACTTGGCGATTACAGCGTTTAATTCTCACCGCCAAGCGCGGGACTTAATGCGTTTAAAACGTAAATTCCAAGGTCAGGTTGAACGCTTCCAGCAGCTTTCACACAAAGTTTCAAAATACATATCACCACAGATTTGGGAATCCATTTTTTCGGGTCGCAAAGAAGTTCGCTTAGAAACCCAACGTAAAAAACTGGTTGTATTTTTCTCTGATATCGTTGGTTTCACTGCTCTTTCAGAGCAAATGGAAGCAGAAAGTTTAACTGACGTGCTCAATACTTATTTAACTGAAATGTCGAAGGTCGCGCTAAAACACGGTGGCACTATCGACAAATTCATCGGCGACAGCGTGATGGTTTTCTTTGGTGACCCTAAATCTAATGGCACCAAAAAAGATGCCCTTGCCTGCTTAGCGATGGCCATTGATATGCGCCGACACATGCAAATTTTAAGAAAGAAGTGGTTAGAGCAAGGCATTAAAACCCCACTGCAAATTCGCATGGGCATCAATACGGGTTATTGCACCGTCGGCAACTTCGGCACCGAAAATCGTATGGACTATACAATCATCGGCCAAGAGGTGAATCTTGCAAGTCGTTTAGAAAGTAGTGCTGAAGCCGGAGAGATCTTGATTTCGGAAGAAACCTACAACCTAGTGAAAGATAAGATTATGTGTCGCTTAAAAGGCGATGTTGAAATGAAGGGATTTTCTAAAGCAATCCCAACCTACCAAGTCATCGACTTCCGTCGCGACCTGGGCTCAAACCCGAGCTTCATTGAACATGACTCTGAAGGTTTCTCTCTTTATCTCGACACTCAAAAAGTTAAGAGCTACGACAAAGATCGTATTGCTCTAGCCCTTGAAGCCGCCGCTAAGAAAATTCGCGATAAAATCATTACCTAGAACGGCTCTTACTGACGAACGCCTCTATTGACGAACGCCCCTATTGACGAACGCCTCTATTGACGAATAGTTCTAAAGTTTACTGCAGCCTTGGAATTATCCGAGCTGCGCATAGGGTTAATATCCAATCCACCACGGCGTACATAACGCGCATACACAGTTAACGACTCAGGCTTACAACGAGTCCAAATATCCCAAAAAGTCCGCTCAACGCACTGCTCATGAAAATCCTGATGGGTTCGCAATGATACCAAGTAAGTTAATAATGATTCTTCATCAATATGCGCCCCCTTGTACTCAATATAAATAGAGCCCCAATCTGGCTGCCCCGTCACTGGGCAATTAGATTTTAACAGGTGACTAACCAGCATACCCTGATACTCACCCGCCTCTTCTCCTTCCGCAAGTTTCAATACTTCAGGATCAAGCTCATATTTATCCATTGAGATATCCAAAGCATCGATACAAACCGCTTTAGGTTCAGCAGGAAAAGAATGGTTTAACGGTAAGATAGCGACTTTAACCTCGCCCCCTGCCGCTGCAGAGAGATCCCTGACCATACGTCGCTCAACCGTTTCTTTATTGGCAAAGCGCGTTTGGTTATAGGAATTTAAATACAATTTAAAGGATTTTGATTCAATCAAAAATGGGCTCGTCGCAGGTAAACGAAACTCCGCCATCGCCACTTGAGGAATACCTTTATCATTCAACCAAGAAATTTCATAACCATTCCAAATATCCTCACCAAAAAACGGTAACGTATTACGTTCGATACCTGCCGCCTTCCAACTTTCTGCACGCGAGATAGGAAACAACAAGGTCGCATCATAGCTATCGATATAAGCCGAACTCTTACCTAATGGATTATTATCACTGTGTACTGACGCCATAAAAAATACCTTGCTCTTAAACATAAAACTTAACTGAATTATAAATTAACTACGCATGCCTGTGCCACGCTTTAATAACCAAATACTAAAAGCAGACAACAACGCTATAAAGACAACTAACATCGAAATGGCTGCGGTGATATTCACATCCGAGATACCCAAAATACCGTAACGAAAACTATTCACCATATAGAGAATAGGATTCAGCATCGATACATCCTGCCAAAACTCAGGCAATAAAGAAATCGAGTAAAATACCCCGCCCAAATAGGTTAATGGCGTAATTATAAAAGTCGGAATAATAGTAATATCATCAAATTTAGTAGCAAAAACTGCATTAATAAATCCACCCAAAGCAAATAATATAGCCGACAAAATCGTCACGATAATCACAATCGTCAAACTGTGTAATTGTAAATCGGTAAAATACAACGACAGCAAGGTAACAATAATGCCGACCATCACCCCACGAGCAACTCCACCCATCACATAACCTGCTAGGATCACTGCGGGATGCACAGGAGATACCATCAGCTCTTCTATACAGCGCTGAAATTTATTACCAAAAAATGATGAGGCTACATTGCCATAAGCATTGGTAATCACACTCATCATAATTAAACCTGGCACAATGAAAGACATGTAATCAACGCCTCCCATTTCTCCGATACGAGAACCGATTAAATTACCAAAAATAATAAAGTACAGCGTCATCGTAATCGCTGGCGGTAATAACGTTTGCTGCCAAATACGCATAAAACGGCGTACTTCTTTAATCACAATCGTACTGAATGCAACCCACTGAATAGCCCAAATACTTTTTGGTTTAGCCTTATCGTTCATTTTAAGATCTCTTATGCTGTTGAATCAGGTCGACAAACAATTCTTCTAAACGGTTTGCTTTCGCTCGCATACTTCTCACCTGTATACCGGCATCATTTAAGCGGATCACTACCTGATTCAAGCCTTGCCCCTTCTCTACCGTCACCTCTAAACAATCATCAGCAACCTGCGAAACCTCATAACCTTCCAACCCAGGCACACTGATAGCACCAGACTCAACCCCATCTTTTAAATCGCTATCGAGATCAAAGACAAAGGTTTCAGTACTCAACTGGCTTAATAATTCACGCACACTGGTATTGGTTACAATTTCGCCATGATTAATAATGGCTATATTTTTGCACAACTGCTCAGCTTCTTCTAAATAATGAGTGGTTAAGATAATGGTCGTCCCCTTCTCATTCAGTTTTTTCATAAATTCCCACATCGAGCGACGTAGCTCGATATCAACCCCTGCGGTTGGCTCGTCCAAAATAAGGATCTGTGGTTTATGAATCAAAGCCCGAGCAATCATCAAGCGGCGCTTCATCCCACCCGAGAGCATTCTTGAAGGCTCGTCACGCTTATCCCACAAATCCAATGCACGCAACAAGAGTTCTGCCTGAACTGCAGCTTCTTTAGCGGTTAAACCGTAATAACCCGCTTGAGTAATAACAATGTCATACACTTTTTCAAACTGATTAAAATTGAATTCTTGTGGCACAACCCCTAAGCACTGCTTAGCCGCGAATGCATCAGTAACCAAATCATGGCCCATGATAGAAACAGTACCTTCAGTTTTCTGCACCAAAGACGACACAATACCCAAGGTTGTCGACTTACCCGCCCCATTCGGCCCCAGCAAAGCAAAAAAATCACCTTGTTTAACTGTTAAATCAATTCCTTTTAACGCTTTGAAGCCATTTCCATAGACTTTCTCTAGCCCTTGGATGGATAATGCAGCAGTCATAACGAACCTTTATTTTAAATAGAATCAGTAGAGTACACAGAATGAACCAACGGCTCGCCTACCATGTAGAATTATTAAACCAATTAGCACTTCAGTTGGCTAAATTGGAAAATTCAGATCAAGAATACAATCAAGAAAATACCATTCTACAACAACTTGGCCAGCTGATTGAGTCTTTAAAGGATAGCTCAGCGCAACAGTATGATTCAGCGGTATTTGAAGGTCAGCAGTGGTTTTATCGCTTCTTAACTCACAACCCAGAACTGGCCCCAGCGATTCACCGCGACTTGCTTTGGTTCTTCGGTGGTGAGTGCCTACACTTCATGCCAGATGAAGAAATCGAAAAGTATCAAATGCTTGATGATGCCATGGCCGAAGCAATGCTGCGCAACGTACCATTCAACTACACACTTTCGCGCGAACAGATTTTTAAATAATTACGAAATAATTCAAGCCCCGCCCCTAAACTTAGGCCTGCGGGGCTTTTTAATGCCTGTTATCCAAACCTCACTCAAATAACAGGCATAAAAAAAGCCGTTTCAGTTACCTGAAACGACTTTTAGAATTTGGAGCGGAAAAGGAGACTCGAACTCCCGACCCCAACCTTGGCAAGGTTATGCTCTACCAACTGAGCTATTTCCGCAGCAGATGTTTTTACTGATCTCTCAGAGACGATAAACTTAATTTCTTAAGCGAGCAAACTCTTTATCTATGCTCTTCCGGCTAGCTTCGCTATCGAAAAACAAACTTGTTTTTCCCAACTGAGCTATTTCCGCATGAATGATTTAACTGATTCCTCAGCAGAATAACAACTTCACTTGTTATCCTAGGTCTTGTCAATACGTTCTTTCCTGAGAAAGAATGGTATCCCCAAGGGGATTCGAACCCCTGTTACCGCCGTGAAAGGGCGGTGTCCTAGGCCTCTAGACGATGGGGACACACCGTTTGAGTGATGTGCATTCTACACATCAAATTTCGATTTGCAACAAATTTCTTTGCAAATCAATAACTTATCTTCAGCCTAGCAAAAATAAATTATTTGGAGCGGAAAAGGAGACTCGAACTCCCGACCCCAACCTTGGCAAGGTTATGCTCTACCAACTGAGCTATTTCCGCAACACATGTTTTAACTGATCTCTCAGTGATGACAGATCTTTAGTTTCCTAAAGTAGAGCATCCTATTCATCTAATGCTCTTCCGGCTAGCTTCGCTATCGAAAAACAAACTTGTTTTTCCCAACTGAGCTATTTCCGCAACACACATTGATCAACCACGTACTGATACCGATCTTTCCGAAGAAGGATGGTATCCCCAAGGGGATTCGAACCCCTGTTACCGCCGTGAAAGGGCGGTGTCCTAGGCCTCTAGACGATGGGGACGTCTTGCTAATCAACGGCGCGCATTCTATGAAGGATACGCATTTGAGTCAACACCTTTTTTTAGGTCTAAACTGTTATTAGCGAATTAAATTCATTCCCCCACAAAAATAGGATGAAATTCAACCAATGTCTGCAACAAACCTTATAATGGTTGTTATTTTAATCAGTATATTATGCGTTACCGTACTCTGGCTTTTTCAAATAAAAAGACAAAGAGCAATCGAGCGTGCGCGTAAAACAGTTATTTATACGTCTCAAATCACACAAATCCATCAAATTGTTGAATCCGCAGCCCAGTTCTTAGATGACAATTTACTCACCTTCCTAGCTAAACGGATCGACGACAGTGCAAATCAACTGGCCAAACATAAAATACAGCTCGATAAGCGCAGCCGAAATACTCAAGAGCAAGCATTATTATGGATTAGTGAACCGAAAAAAATCCGCAAACAAGCACGCAGCAGAAAGCCCGAGAGCCAACAGAAGCGCTTACTTCTACTAAAGTCCATCATTCAACACATACGACAAGCCATCTCAAAACATACAATCCCACGCAAAGAAGCGCTGTCGTTAGCCAATAGCACCAAAATTAGTAAGATCAAGCTCGCTTGCTATTATCACCAGCAAGACGCTGACAGCGCGATTAAGGGTCAAGATACACAAGCAGCCATCCAAACACTCAAAAAGATTAAAGCCCTACTTCTACAAGTCGATCCCCGCCCAGCTGATTTAGAGCATACCTTTACCAACTGCAATGAATTACTAGAACAA
>Ga0105349_10000680_pt1 | contig 13652 bp, 8 predicted proteins | sample EN1Hudseemescosm_FD_83661 | JGI IMG/M metagenome (GOLD analysis project Ga0105349, IMG submission 83661) | Methane-oxidizing microbial communities from mesocosms in the Hudson Canyon - EN1B Hudson Canyon | ecosystem: Environmental > Aquatic > Marine > Cold seeps | place: Hudson Canyon...
CCGCTTTATAAAAAATCAGATAGTAAATTTAATAGTCAATCAAACTTCATCACTGAAATCGCGACGGCATCGGCACTCGTTAAACCGACTGACTTTGATGCTCATACACTAGAGCACCATCAGCCTGCCTGTTTTATTGCGGCCCCTGTATTAAAAATGGTGGATAAACCTGAAATTCCCATGTTAAAAGGACTTTCTAAGTTTTTACACACAGTGGGCTTACTGCCTAAGCAAGCGTGTTTTATTTATGGAGGCAATTGGTTAGCAACCCCATGCTTTCCCGAAAATACCCAACGTTCGAATATTTTTGGAACTTCTAGTAACCAAGAAATGTATACACTTCCTGATGATAGCCAAATAAAAATGGATGACTTTATATTTTTTCGCCCCAATCAAAGCGAAGCGGTCTTCCTACAGTTTGGAAAAATCGCTGTTTATGACGAAGGCAGTATTATTGATTGGTGGCCTATTTTTCATCCTGAAGCCATCCCAACGGTGCAAGAAAGTGATGTTAACAACTATAATAAAGAGCAAGTTTTATGATATTTACGCTCATACTTCTACTCGTGCCAGCGCTTATCGTCATCGCTTGTCAGCATGTATCAATATTAGATAAGCTGGGTGTTGTCGTCTTATCATTTGGACTCGGTATTGCTATTGCTGCAGGACTGGATCTAACACTATTCTTCGATGCAGACAGTATTACTGCGGTACAAAAAGATGTTTCTGAAATTAGCATCGCCATTGCTCTTCCCCTGCTACTTTTTTCAATTAATGTAAAAAGTGCGCTAAATATGGCTGGAGATACCATGAAGGGAATGGCTCTGGCTTTACTGTCCGTTATCGTTATAAGCACAGCAGGGGCTTTTCTATTTGCTGATCAAGTTGCCGATGTTTGGCAAGTCGCTGGCATGTCCGTCGGCGCTTATACCGGCGGTGGCCCTAACATGGCAGCGATTAAAACAGCCATTGATGGTAAAGAATCTATTTTCATCACCATGGTGACTTACGACATTTTATTCTCTGCCATTTATTTAATCTTTGTTATGTCTTTAGGCCAGCGAGTCTTTGGTTTATTTTTGAATAAATATCAACATAAAAATGAATCGGGGGAGATTGATTATGCGGGTATGGAGCATCTTGCTGATGAAACCGCTAACGGCTATAAAAAACTGATTGCGGTAAAATTACTGCCACAAACCCTTGCCGCATTATTAAGCTCAGGGGTTGTAGTAGGGATTGCTTTATTTATCGCCAGTTTAGTGCCTGAAACCTATAAATCGACAACAACGATTATTGGTATTACTAGCCTAGGGTTAGCCGCCTCCTTCATTCCAAAGATTCGTACTTTAGCCAATAGTTTTCAATTGGGCATGTACTTAATCCTAGTCTTTTGCTTCACCATGGGCACCATGACGGATATGAATATTTTTACAGATATCGATCTTGGCCTTGCCAGTTATATCAGTTTTATTCTTATCGGTTCCTTGGTTATGCAAGCCCTGCTCTGTAAGCTATTTAAAGTTGATACCGATACCTTTTTAATCACTTCTTCCGCAGCAATTATGTCAGTTCCTTTTATTCCCGTTATCGCTGGGGCATTAAAAAATCGTGAAATTTTATTACCTGGTTTTGCGGCCGCCATTATTGGTTATGCCGTTGGTAATTATCTTGGCATTATCGTCGCTAATGTTAGTCGCGCTTTGGTTGGAGCATGATCAAAAATAAAACCATTCTAATTGCAGGAGCGTCTTCCGGCATTGGTCGCCAGGTTGCATTATTATTGAGTCATCATAACAATCAATTGATTGTCAGCGCTAGACGCCAACAAGAGCTAGAAGAGTTAACTAGGCAGATCATCGCTAACGGCTCAAAAGCCATTGCTGTCACCTGCGACGCGCTTTCTCAACAACAGGCCAGCGCTTGTGTACAACAAGCGGTTGATTCATTTCAGCATATTGATATCGCTCTATTAAATATTGGTGACGGCCCTGCTTTTAATATGAGTACTGCGAGTGCGGATGAAATAGATCACAACATGCAGCTCAACTATGGCACTCAAGTTAATTTTTTAGTGCCATTAATTGCACAGATGAAACAGCAAGGTTTTGGCTTAATTGCTCATACAAACTCTCTCGCAGGGTTTATTGGCTTGCCAATGCAAGGCCCCTACTCTGCTGCAAAAGCCGCTGGCCGTATGCTAATGGATAGCTGCCGCATAGAATTAAAACCCTTTGGGCTTAAGTTTGTTTCTATTTACCCCGGTTTTGTGGCGACTGCGCGAGTTAAAGCCGATGGCATCCCTTCTCCTTTTGAAATCAGTGAAGTCGATGCAGCCAAACATGTTATTCGTGCTTTAGAAAAAGAAAAATCCGATTATTTATTTCCACTGTTAACTGCAAACCTCATTCGTTTAGCAAGGGTTCTGCCTAAATCCTTAACCAACAAACTATTAGCGAAAGCAGTCCCTAGCGATTATTAAAGCTCAATCACAGCCGATGGTTTATTTAAGTACCGCAGCCAGCTGAGTTCTGCGCTGAATTCCGAGTTTATTATAAATATTACTGGCGTGGCCTTTCACCGTGGCTAGGCCAATATTGAGCCTAATAGAGATTTCTTTATTTGCCATGCCTTCAATAATTAATAGCGCTATTTCTTTTTCCCGATCGGTTAATGATTGGAATAAACTGCTTTCATCCATGCTTAGTTGTTGATCGAAAGTCTGTGGTTTACTGTTCTCAATACCGCTATTAACATCTCTAGGTATGATCTTATTATATCCCTGCAACTCAGAAGGCAAGGCACGATAATCTATTAGCAAAGGTAAAAGCTCATCTAAGTATTCACGATAAAGTTGGTTAAATTCTAAGATTCCCGCTTTAATGAGTAAAAGATGTCTCTGCAGCCTTTCCTCACTTTCGTTTTCTTGGCGATGTGCATTCAACAGTTTTAAAATGATGACATGCAGCGCCAATAATTTATTCTGCTTTAGTTCTGCTTGTGCAAATAATTGTTCACACTCTTCTGCCATATCGGAGCCCAAGGTAATTCGAACTCGAATATAAGCAATAATTTCACTTTCAGAACCTGGGGATGTCATCTTTAGCCAATCCTTATCTTCATCAATATGATCAAGTTGAAAGTGACTCGCCCAATTAAGCATGGCTAATTCATTACCTGATAAACCATCAATAATTGCAAATAATAACGCTGGTTTGGGTAAAGCCAGTTGCCAGCCATCGAAGTGCATAATTGCATGAGCCTCTAACTCAGATAACTTAAGCCGAGCATCTACTAAATTTTGTTGCGCTAGTGCATATAAAAACTCGGCCCAATAACAGTAGGCGAGGTTAAGGGGGTCTAGGTTAGCATAGTAGCTTCGCATGCTTTGTAATGCGTCTTCTGCCGCTAACAACTTTCCTTGCTCTCTAAAAACGATTAATCGAACACGATATAAGGTGCTTGTCATAGCCACCGATTCTAGATTATTTACCTTTAGCCAAGCTTCAATACGATCACAATAGCCTAAGACAAACGAGAGCTTACCCAACTGCAAACAAGGTACGAGCAACCACCCGAGGCTTGCTAATACACAAGGGGCATCTTCTTGCTCTAACGACCAATAAATAGCCTTTATCAAATACTCTAACCCTGCAACTTGATCTCCTGCTAGCAGTTTTTCCATTGCTAGGCTGTGCCAAGCCCAAGAACAGAATTCATTATTGCTATTAAATAACTGATGGTATTGTTCAATACCCAGTTTCTCATTAATAATGAATCCTGGCTGAACCAATAATGCATAATGATGCTGTAATAGGATAATCAAACGTTGGTTATCTTCATTGATATTATTAATTGCCGAACTGGAAGTTAATATGTGTAATTTTTCATTGGCGAATTGATGACCATATTGTTGAAAATCGAGTAAGTTCTCAAATATTGAGAGATGTAAATGCCCTCGTTTTTCTTCTTTTGGAATCCTATTGATTAGTTGTCGAGCCTGTTGATATTGTCCTTGCCGACTAAAGTGTAATGCTGCTTTTGAGACTAGCTCAACCGCCAAGGGCCAATATTCCAATCTAATTGCACACTGAATTGCTTCGGCCCAGTAGCTTTTCTTTTGGTAAAATTTAATTGCTGTTATTAATAGCTCTGAGTATTCGAGATGAGCATTACTTTGAATCCAACTCTCAAGAATTGAGCTGGGATAAAAATCAATTGAATCTTTACTTTTGAAATGACCGAGGCCGATGAAGCTCTCTAGTTCTTTAGCTGTGAATTTAAGCTGGCTGAGAATATTGATTAATTCTCTGTTCAATAAGGGTAATGATAAAACTTCCAGTTCCTGTTGCGAACAATCCACTGTTAACTGTCGAAAGTAATGATGTACTTCAGGGCTTTGTATAAGCCTTTTGGTAAAATCACAACGGGCCCTTATCTTATCCACAACTAATAATTGCTTAACATAGTTTGTACTGATACAAATTAAGGCTAAGCCAACATGACCCAATGTTGCTGCATGAACTAGATCTACTATCTCACTAGTAAAATCATGCTTAAAGAGATTAATTATATGGTTAATTTCATTAAATTCTTTTTTATCTTTTAAAAAAGAGTTCTCATTAAAGACAATGAATTTCTTAGCAGAATTCACTAAACATAATTGCTGTAATATTGAGTTTTTCCCTGAAAAAACACAACAGATTGAAGGATCTAACTGCTGAATAAAATACAGCACCTGATCTAATAATGTAGGATTTTTAATAAGGTGAGTATTATCAAAAATTAGATAATATTTTTCTGGTTGTGAATACTGGCGTCCCAAGCAGTTTAATTCTTTGCTCAGTGCCAAAATAGACCTAGAAAGGTTATTCTCATTAATAGCTGTTAATTTAAGCCATTGTTTCTCGCGGCAGCATGCTGAAACTTCATGCCAAAATAATGAGCCTTTATTATGCAAACTACTTAAATTGACTACGATATGATGACTGTACTTTAATGTTTCAGAATGCCTAATTTGATAGCTTTTTCCTGCACCTGAGCTGGCTGATAAAAAGATTAAATCATATGAAGAAATATCATTATCACGATCTAAAATATTATCAACCAACTCAGTGCTTACCATGCCAAATCCTTAAGCCTTTACATATTCCATTACTTAGTAAAAATTAGTTATATTAATACAGATGTTCTAATGCACTAGCAGCGAACTGATCGATATCCATTAGATAATCAAAGCTATCTAAATCTAAGGTCGTTCCTGTACGTACTATGACTAACTCGTGAGAAGGAATAACGATAACATACTGTCCACGCATCCCTAATGCTAAATATGCATCCTCCGGCAACGAAGGCAGTATTTTTCCATGGGGCTCATTATGGTTTAGCCAAATGCCTGCACCGTATGTTTTTTTCAGCTCATTATCAGCACCCATCCCAGCGAGTATGGGAGTTTGCATATAGTCAAACCAACTTGTTGGAATTATCTTTTCACCATTCCAACGACCCTTCTGTAGCATAAATTGGCCTATTCTTAATAGGTCTCGAGTTGAAATAAGGTCCTGCATGCCAAACGTCATTGTGCCATGACCATCCGCCTGAACGATGACACTGTTCACCGAAATTTCTCGCATTAAGCTTTGAAACTCTCTATATGTATTTTCCAGTCCACCAAGCTGTTGATTAAATTGATCGGCTAAAATGAAACTATTCGCCGTAGAGTATTTGAACTCCTGTCCAGCAGGCATCACTAGCATTTTATTAATGGCTAAATCAGCCATGTCATCCGCGACGAATAACATATTTGCATCTGACGTTGCTTCGACATAACTTTCATCAAATTGTAATCCACTGGTCATTGTCATTAAATGATGACTGCTAATATTGCTACGGCCATCTTGCCATGCGTTATAAGACAATGGTTGATGTATATCGAATTGCCCCTGAGCAGACAATTTCCCTGCTAATAATACCGCCAGAGTTTTACCCAAAGAAAAACCATACAATGGGGTATCTGGTGTAATTTCCGGGGCATAGCGCTCATAGACAAGCTGGCCGCTACGAGCAATAGCAATACTATGAGTTGCCACTTGATAACTTTTATTTTCACTAAACTGAATATCCGCTGCGGCATCAATTTCAGAATATTCATTGGCGCTAAGCTCCTCGCTAGTGGCCACCATACTCCCTACAGGCCAGAGGGTATTTTTATCCAACTCAACTGTATCAATACTCGGCATAACTTGTTGGCGCAAACTAGTTTCATCACTAACCCCTTGAGTATTCCCAACTAAAGTACAGCCTAGACCTTCACGATAAATAGCTGTTTTTTCAGTTGTCAGTATTTTACTGGATACACTTTTCGTCCCCTGATTTATAATAGGTTTTGCATTTTTTGAAGAACCGTTAGTAATCAATTCTAAATCTTGCTTATTAATCTGCTCAGGGCTAAACCCTGAAATAAATGCTTTAGAGCAGGCCATTGACGCTACATACCCCGTTAAACTTAATTGAGAATCCTTACAGCCACTCATTAGCCCGACTGCAGCAATAGCAATAACTATATTTTTGTAATCCATAATGCATTTCCTTATCTAGTTATAAATAATTTCATTTATAACTAGATACCATAAAGCAGTTAGATACGGTCACCCCCTACTAAAGTAGTGGCTAATAAAATTAAGCAGGGAAAAACTGTGACGCTGATCACCAATACTTATCATTAATCATTCCTTACAGTGCAATACACTGGCAATAAGAACAGATAGCCCAATAAACACACCCGTTATTACAATATGATGACTATAAGTGACATTTATAATATCCATTCTCGCTATTGCAGGATTTACGCGATACAACGTATGCAGGCTCTTTATATTAATGCCAGTAGAAATGTATTTAGAAATACAAATAGAATTAAGGTTAGGTGAGCTATGACTATTAAAAATTTAACAATAACCACAACCGATGGTTATCAGCTACAAGCCAGCGAGTTCAACCCAACTGAAAGTAATGGTATTGGACTTGTTATCAATGGCGCAACAGGGGTTATTCGAAAATACTATCAAGCCTTTGCTGAATTTTTATCCGAACAGGGCTTCACTGTTTTAACCTATGATTTTAGGGGGATAGGAGAAAGCACACAGGCTTCTACTAGCGCTTTAGAACCATCGATGATCCATTGGGGTCAGCATGACATGGACGCAGTATTAAGCCACTTTATCGACAGTTACCCTGAATTAACAATCAAGGGTATAGGCCATTCTATTGGTGGTCAGCTCTTAGGAATAATGCCAGACAATAACCGCTATGATAGCTTTTTGAATATTGCCTCTCAGCATATTTATTGGAAAAACTGGCCATTAAAAGATAGACCTTTAAGTGTGGTTTTCTTTTTCGGTATCCTGCCATTATTTTACAAATTAACCGGTGGTCTGCCTTCTTGGGTATTGGGGGCAGAATATTTACCCAAACAAGTTGCTCGAGATTGGAGCCGCTTTGGTCGTAAGAAATCCTATATCGCCGATGAAAAAGGCATTCCTATGCGTGAAGGCTTTAGTGCTTATAAAGGCAGAATGCGTTTGTACAGCATGGCGGATGATAAACGCTTTGCGCCACCGAATTGTGTGCGTGAATTAGAGAAGCTTTATCACAATGCAGAAACGGATATTCAGACCTTTCACCCGAGTGATTACGGTATGAAAGCCATTGATCATTTCGGTTTCTTTAAAAAGAATATGAATAAAAAGGCTTGGTTTGAAAGTGCCGACTGGCTTACTAAATAGTGGCTTGCTAAATAGCCATAAAAAAAACCGCTGCTGATAAAATACCAGAGCGGGTTTTGATGCATCGGTGAGAATGCAGCTTATTTAAATATAAGCTTCTTTTTATTTCTTTCAAAGCAGAGCTATTTAGCTTCAACTATTTAGCTTCAACTATTTAGCTTCCAAGATGGCCACAACACCCTGGCCACCAGCTGCGCAGATAGAGATAAGGCCACGGCCTTCACCCTTCTCTTCTAGCATCTTAGCTAAGCTTGAAACAATACGACCACCGGTTGCAGCAAATGGGTGTCCCGTTGCAATAGAAGAGCCATTAACGTTCAACTTGCTACGATCGATTGAACCCATAGCGCCATCACGGCCCAGTTTCTCTTTACAGAACTTCTCGTCTTCCCACGCTTTCAGTGTTGAAGCAACAACACCGGCAAACGCTTCGTGAATTTCATAATAATCAAAATCTTGAAGTGTAAGACCAGCACGATCCAACATATTCGATACGGCATACGCAGGGGCCATTAATAAACCTTCAGCATCTTTACTTACAAAATCAACAGCTGCTGTTTCATAAAAAGAAAGATAAGCACGTACTGGTAAGTTATTTTCTTTTGCCCATTCTTCAGACGCTAGTAATACGCAAGAAGCACCATCGGTTAATGCCGAAGAGTTAGCTGCTGTTAATGTACCTTTACCTGATTTTTTATCAAAAGCAGGTTTTAGCGTCGCCATCTTTTCTAGGTTAGGTTCGCGCGCAAGATTGTCTTTTTCTAGACCTTGGAAAGGGGTTACCAAATCATCAAAGAAACCACGGTCGTAAGCGGCTAAAAGATTCTTATGGCTGTTAAAACCAATTTCGTCCTGCTCTTCGCGGGTAATGCCCCACTCTTTTACAGTAATTTCAGTATGCTCACCCATCGACATATTCGTACGTGGCTCACCGTTACGCGGTATTAATGGCGCAAGGTGCTTAGGACGAATTTTAGAAAGCAACTTCAAGCGCTGACCTGTGGTTTTAGCACGGTTAACATCTAAAAGAATTTTACGTAAACCTTCAGAAACACCAATTGGCGCATCCGAAGTGGTATCAGAACCACCCGCAATACCACAATCGATATGGCCTAGAGCGATTTTGTTAGCCACTTGCATACACGCCTGCAGGCCAGTACCACACGCTTGCTGAATATCTGTCGCAGGAGTCATTGGGTGTAAAGCCGTGCTCAAAACACATTCTCGCGCTAGGTTGAAATCGCGGCTGTGCTTAATCACAGAACCCGCAATCACTTCTCCAATTTTTTTGCCCTGCAGATCATAACGGTTGATTAAACCATTGAGCGCAGCGGTTAACATGTCTTGGTTCGACGCGTAAGAATAAGTCGTATTTGAGCGTGCGAAAGGGATGCGGTTACCGCCAATAATGGCAACTCGACGAATTTGCTGTGTCATATTGTGATCCTAATAAAACTGGCTAGAAAATATGGTTGAGGCATTGAATGAATAAGCCCCAGTACCACGAGAAGCAACTTTAGCGCTTGAGTCTACCTGTTAGACAGGTATGGGCATTGGCTGAAGTGACGCGGAAAGCATTCTAGCGGTCAATTATTTGTTGTAGGATAGCTGCTCTAATCTGCTTACCTTGGTAGCAATGTATCCAGCGTTTTGTGCTCGATACGGTTTATACGCTACCTCACTCACATAAATAGTGAGTACATACAAACCTAGTACAGCTTATATTTAGACCATTAAGCTTATATTTAAACATTAGTTAGTCTTTAAAGAGTGAATAATATTATGGGCAATTTTTACGAAAGCATGTTGAATTCAGGCATGGGCCGCAAAGTACTAAGCACCGTTGGCCTACCGACACCTATCGAACTAAACCGTTATAGTGCTAGCCAAGCGACCTTTTTAGAAGGCAACGTATTAGTAGGCACTGCAAAAAATGGTGAACTGGTTTCAGACCTAGTTCGCAACCTAGGGGATTCAGACGCGAGTATCTATTTCCCGTCTGCAGCGACCACAGCAAACGAAATCGTAAAAGCAGGCAGCGAGCATAACGTTAAAGTCACTCAAGTTGAGTGCCAAAAAGGCATGAAAGAGAAATTCAATGCCGTTATTTTTGATGCTTCTGGTATCGAAGATGGCGAAGGTCTTAGCCAGCTATATACCTTCTTCAACCCAATTATGCGCAGCCTAACCCCTAACGCGCGCGTTATTGTAATTGGCCGTCCACATATGAAAGCCAAGAATGGTGAAAAAGCTGCCGCTATGCGCGCACTTGAAGGCTTCACTCGTTCAGTTGCCAAAGAAGTTGGTAAAAAAAGCGCGACTTCTCAAGTTGCTTACATTGAAGAAGGTGCTGAGAAGCAAATGGACTCTACCGTTCGCTTCTTATTATCAGCCAAGTCTGCTTATGTTGCAGGCCAGGTAATTCACGTACGTAAAGGCGAAGAGGTTAAATACCCTGATTGGCATAAGCCGTTAGCGGGTAAAGTAGCTCTTGTAACAGGTGCTTCTCGTGGCATTGGCGAATCAATCGCTCGCACCCTTTCTCGTGATGGCGCGACGGTTCTAGGTTTAGACATCCCACCAGCTGAAGCAGATCTTAATAAAGTGATGGCTGAAATCGGCGGTGAATTACTATTGGCTGATATTTCTTCTGCAGAAGCACCTGCACAGATTGCTGCCAAGCTGAAAGAAATGGGCGGCGCTGATATCGTTGTTCATAACGCAGGCATTACTCGTGATAAAACATTAGCCAATATGCCGGCACATTGGTGGGATATGACCATCGCCATCAACTTGTCTGCAGAAGAACACATTAATAACGAATTGTTCAAAACAGATGCTATTAATACTGGTGGCAGCATCATTTGCGTATCGTCTATGAACGGTATTGCTGGCCAAATGGGCCAGACCAACTACGCAGCGTCTAAAGCTGGCGTAATCGGTTATGTGCAATATATGGCTGATGAATTAGCCGAGAAGAACATCACCATTAATGCGGTTGCTCCTGGCTTTATTGAAACCGCAATGACTGATGCCATTCCAATGATGACTCGTGAAGTTGGGCGTCGTTTGAATTCACTATCTCAAGGCGGCAAGCCGGTTGATGTGGCTGAAACCATCGCTTTCTTTGCTAACCCAGCATCAAGTGGTGTAACGGGTAACGTAGTCCGTGTTTGTGGTCAGTCTCTTGTTGGTGCATAGCTTTATATTCAGCTCTAGGTAATAGCTAGGCAATAAATAGTAGCTGCATATTAAAAGCTCGATAAACTCTTTATCGGGCTTTTTTTTCGTCTTATTTCAGATAAAACCCATCGCCTTATAACAAGCATATCTAATATTTTGATCTAAACTCTAAATAAATACGTCAACTTTATTTAGGGCTTAAACCATGCTAAGAATAAGGACTATACTCGGCAAATCTTTTTCATTGCCCTTTTTACTGCTCTCCTTGCTTCTTACTAGTCAATTAACGCTAGCCGATCCACTTCGAGTTGGCACCACGTTATGGCCAGGATACGAACCCCTTTATCTAGCAGAAGAAATAAACGCCTATAAAGAAGATATTCGCATGATCGATTACCCCTCGACCAGTGAAGTATTGAGGGCTTTTAAAAATCGTATCGTCGAAGTTGCCGCGCTAACCTTAGACGAAGTTGTCTTATTAGAAGAATCAAACATTCCAGTCCAAATAATTTTAGTCTTGGATGTCTCAGAGGGGGCTGATGTGATTATGGTAAGACCTGAATTGAAGAACATTCAGGGATTAAAAGGCGCAAGGGTTGCTGTAGAAAGTACTGCGGTAGGTGCCTATACCTTAAGTCGAGCACTTGAAGTTCATAACATCGATATCAGCGATATTTCTTTAGTTAATGTTGAAAATAGCAGCCATAAAGAAGCCTATGAAAATAATACCGCTGATGCGGTTGTTACCTACGAGCCCGTTCGTACTCAATTACTAAACCTTGGTGCAATCGAAGTTTTTAACTCCACCGAAATTCCTGGGGAGATAGTTGATGTTCTTGTAGTTCACCAAGACGTTAGCCAAACCCATAAAGATGAGCTTTATGATATATCCAAAGGCTGGTTCAAAGCCTTAAAGCACATGAAAGATGAGCCAGCAGCATCTTACAATTTCATTGCCTCACGCATGAAGCTAACCCCAAGAGAAGCAAAAGAAAGCTATATTGGTTTAAGCTTACCTAGCTTAGATAAAAATAGGTTGATGCTCACAGGTTCATCAGCACCACTAGCAGAAACATTTGATCGTTTAACTCAACACATGAAACACAGTGGCTTAATTCAGCCATCTGCCAATCCTAAAGCCGTTCTAAATACACAGTTTCTTCCCTAAATACTATGTCTCTTAGAATTCTTATTCCGACATTATTATTAACCTTTACTCTTATAGCGACGCTAATAGGCTATGGAGCGATACGCAATGACCTTACGGAAGATATTGAGCAGCAAAGTCTGCATTATATGAATATAGAGTTAAGCAAGCTGCAATCTTTAATTGAACCGCTATTGGAAAAAAAAGACATTAGAGCTATTAAGTCACTCACCGCTTTTAAAGCCTCTGAACTCGATAATAAAGCCATGCTTATCGCTAATGAAAAAAATATTATTGTTGCTTCAACCAACCAACAAGAGCTATTAAATTATTGGCAGTCTAGCAAATTGAATATCAGCCCTGAATTTGTCGAAAAAACAAGTTCATCTACTCGCAGTTATACTCAAATATCAGCCGATAAAAAATTACTCGATGGCTATATCAGTTTATGCGTGCGAGATTTATCCAAAGGTTTACGCAGTTTTTCCTGTGGCTTTTTATACTACCAAATCGATCTATCTTATCGCCAAAACCAAGCAAGAACCTGGCTAACAAAACAGTCTCTATATATTGCCATTGGCAGTAGTTTTGCCGCGTTATTATTAGTATTAATACTTCACTTTAGAGTGACACGTCGAGTAATACAGATTAAATCAGTATTAGACTTATGGTCTAAAGGTGATCGTAATGCTCAAATAAAATTATCTGGCAAAGATGAAATCAACCATATTGGCTACCTGATTAATTCATTAGTCAGGCAGTTTGCAAGTGATGAAAGATCTTTGATTTTCAATCAACAAGTAAATGATGCCATTATTCAAAGCGCTAATTACGCCATTATAGCAACCGATACCAAAGGGATTATTACCACCTTTAATTCATCGGCTGAAAAAATGCTCGGCTACGATAAATTTGAACTCATTGATAAAGAAACTCCCGCTTTATTTCATCATTTATCTGAAGTTATCTCTCGCAGTAAAATTTTATCAGAAGAACTCGGGGACACAATCGAACCAGGATTTGAAACTTTTGTAGCGCGGGCAAGAAAAGGAGAAATTGATGAGAGTAATTGGACCTATATCCATAAAGATGGCCACGAAATCCCGATCCATCTATCGGTCACCGCTCTTTACGATTCCCTTGGTCACATTTATGGATTTTTAGGCATTTCTTATGATATCAGTCAGCAACTGGCAGCCGAAGAAAAGCTAGAACAGTTGGCATATTTCGACCAACTAACTCAACTTCCCAATAGAATGCTCTATAACGACCGTCTAAATCAAACGATCATATTGGCTGAGCGCAATAAATCTCAATTCTCCATTTTCTTTATTGATCTAGATAAATTCAAATTTGTTAATGATACCTTTGGCCATGAGATCGGAGATAAGCTGTTAATTAACGTTGCTAAAATCATAACCAGCTGTATTCGAAAATCAGATACCGTCGCACGCTTAGGTGGGGATGAATTTACAGTAATATTGCCAGGCTCAGATAGCCATTACGATAAGCTTGCCGTCGGTCTCATTGCAGAAAAA
>Ga0105349_10000694_pt1 | contig 13555 bp, 10 predicted proteins | sample EN1Hudseemescosm_FD_83661 | JGI IMG/M metagenome (GOLD analysis project Ga0105349, IMG submission 83661) | Methane-oxidizing microbial communities from mesocosms in the Hudson Canyon - EN1B Hudson Canyon | ecosystem: Environmental > Aquatic > Marine > Cold seeps | place: Hudson Canyon...
GTACACCGGCTGGAATAGCGCTATAATATCCAGCAGCATGAACTGTACTTAATTCCTCTTCACTAATCAAGGCATCACCTTGATCTACTCCATTTTGAGTAGCACCATCAGCTAAGAAATGCTTGGCACTAGAAATTACTTTTCCATCGCCCATAAAATCATCTGCTCCAAATTGTCCTTGTAAACCAATTACAATACGGTCTCCATAAGACTGCACAACATCAGGGTTTTCTGAAAACCCTTCATAACTTCTTCCCCATCTCAAATCTTGTGGCACTGCAAGAGTAGGAGCAAAAGTCCAGTCATGACCGGATACAGTTAATTCATGTGCAGTAATACTTGCAATTTCTTCAATTAGATCTGGATTATTCATTGCACCTAGACCTATATTATGAGGGAAGATTATTGAACCTTTTAAATTTGCATGTCCATGAACAGCATCAATTCCCCATATAATAGGGATAGCTATTTCTACACCTTCATCATCAATCGAAGCATTGAAATATTTATCAGCCATTTCAAGCCATGCTTTTGTTTCAGCATAAGGTAATGGACCTGGAGCAGAATTTCCTCCACTCAATACAGATCCCAATCTGTATTTTTTTACATCTTCAGGAGTTAAAGATCCAGTATCACCCTGAATGACTTGTCCAACCTTTTGTTCTAAAGTAAGTTTAGGAAGTATTTCATCAATTTGATCTTCAATATTAGGGTCTAATGGTAAGGACTCTAAACTAGCCCATAGGTCACTACTCTGAGATGGATTGCAACTTAAAAAAAGGATGGATATTACACAGAAGGTGAGTGCAGCATAAGGCATAGATTTACTGGTTTTCATTTTGTAGTTTTTAGTGATATTCAATATACAATTAAATAAGATCATAATATTTTTCTTTATAAATTAGGTAAATGGAAAAAATTCTTTGGATTATAATTACTAATGCCATTTTTTTGGGCATTGCTTTTCTAGTTAACAAGAATAATGCTAAACTTTTACTTGCTGGGTATAATACGATGTCAAAAAAACAACAAGAAAAGTTTGATCTAATAAATTTCTTAGCTTTTTTTAAAAAGTTTTTAATAAACCTATCAATATATTCATCTATAATTTATTTTGGATGTTTATATTTTCTTAATCTAAGAAATGCTATAATATCCTATATAATATATGTTCTTTTATCATTTTGTTATTTTTTAATAATATCAAATAGTAAAAGGTTTAAAAGATAGGTTTAGTTGTGAACTCAAACATTACAAAAAAAAACTTTATAAATTAAAATCTAACTTAGCAGAGAGGAAGGGATTCGAACCCTCGATTCCAATTTCTCAGAATACACGCTTTCCAAGCGCGCGCCTTAAACCACTCGGCCACCTCTCTTGATTATTAATAATTTAACTTCCAAAAATATCTAGTGCGTTATTATCTGTTACTTCATTTACATAATCAAGATCAACATTATAGACTTCGGCAATTTTCTTAGCAACTAATTCAATATAAGAGCTTTCATTTCTTTTCCCCCTAAAAGGAACAGGGGCAAGATATGGCGAGTCTGTTTCCAACACAATTTTCTCAATAGGAACTTGATTTAAAAATTCTGATATCTTACCATTTTTAAAAGTTACAACACCTCCTATTCCAATACTAAAGTTTAGATCTAATATTTTATTTGCTTCCTCAATAGAACCGGAAAAGCAATGAAAAATCCCTCTTAATTTTTTAGATTTAAATTTTTTTAAAACATTATAAATTTCATTAAATGATTCTCTACAATGAATAACAATAGGCAAATCATAATCTATTGCCAAGTTAATTTGTTCTTCAAAAGCTATTATCTGTTTTTTTAAAAACTTTTTTTCATGATAAAGATCAATCCCTATTTCTCCAATTGCATAGTATTTATTCCTTTTGATTTCATCTCTAACAAAATCAAGCTCTTTTTTATAATCTTCATCTACATAACATGGATGCAGACCAATCATACAAAAAATATTTCTTGGATATCTAGACATTAAATTTAGCATACCTTTATTATAAGATGAATTTATAGAAGGCATATAGAATCTGTGAACACCTACTGACAATGCCCTAGATATTACATCATCAATGTCATCATTAAATTGTTTTAAATATAGATGTGTGTGAGTATCAATCAATTTATTAGATTGCTAAAGATTTTTCAATATTGCCATCCATAAGAACATTTATTGGATCCTCAACACCTTCTTTTACTGCAATTAAAAACCCCACTGACTGGTTTCCGTCAATTATCCTATGGTCATATGATAAAGCTAAGTACATCATTGGCCTTATTTCAATTTTTTCTCCAATAGCGACAGGTCTATTTATTATATTGTGCATTCCTAATATTCCAGATTGTGGTGGATTAATAATAGGAGTTGATAACATTGAACCAAAAACTCCCCCATTTGAAATTGTAAAAGTTCCTCCTGTTAAATCATCAACTGTAATAGATTTATCCCTGACCAAATCAGCAAGCCTTTTTATTTCTTGTTCGATAGATGCAAATGATAAATTATGTGCATTTCGAAGAACAGGAGTCATTAGACCCTTTGGCCCTGAAACAGCGATACTTATATCCGAGTAATTATATGAAACCTTATGTTCTCCATCAATCATAGAATTGACATCAGGGTAAAGCTGAAGAGCCCTTGTAACAGCTTTTGTAAAAAAGCTCATAAAACCAAGACTTACTCCATGTTTAGCAGAAAACAGATCTTTGTATTTTTTTCTTAAATCAAAAATCTGAGATAAATCAGCTTCATTAAATGTTGTTAACATTGCAGTTTCATTCTTAACAGACACTAATCTTTCGGCTACTTTTCTCCTTAATAAGGATAACTTTTCTCTAGTCTCTGATCTATTATCATCATTTACAGATCCCATTGCAGGAACAGCTTTTAGCACATCTTGCTTTGTTATCTTTTCTCCCTTTGAACTTATTTGGTTTAAGTTAACTCCTGCTTGTTTGGCAATATTTTTTGCTAAAGGTGTCGCTGTAACTTCTTCAGGATTTGATTTTATTGTTTCTTCTTTTACAACATTTGATGTTGATTCTTCTTTATTTCCTTTATCTAAATTTATTTCAGAAGCAAAAGAAGTATCAATAAGACAGATAACCTCACCTACAGACATGGTATCACCCTCCTCAGCTTTTAAAGAAATTTTACCAGAAGTTTCAGCAGGTAAATCTAAAGTAGCTTTATCGGAATCAAGCTCTGCAATAGTTTGATCTTTAGAAACAATATCTCCATCAGAAACCAACCATTGAGAAATTTCTACTTCTATTATAGATTCTCCAGGAGATGGAATTTTCATTTCATGCACCATAATTTATTTTTCTACTTTAAAGGTTGTTATCAAAATTAATCAATTTAAAAGATTATTTTCTGAAGTTATCTTTTTCTTTATCAAAAACATATTCAATGACCTGGTTATGCCTTCTTTCAAATCTAGCATAGCTTCCTGATGCCGTTGAACCATAAGGTCTTCTTGTAGCAGGTCTAAATTGATTAGCATTAGGATAATACATTAAAAAATGACTCCAAACCCCCATGTTTCTTGGTTCTTCTTGAGCCCAAACGAAATCAGTTGCTTTTGAAAACTTTTTTAATTCTAAATTCATTTCTTTAATAGGTAAAGGGAAAAGTTGTTCTAATCGAATAAGAGCAACATTTTTAATGTTTTTTTCTCTTCTAAATTTCAACAAATCAAAATAGAATTTTCCTGAACAAAATACTACAGTAGAAACATCTTTTGGATTTACATCATCATCTGATATAACTTTTTTGAATTTACCTGTAATTAAATCATCTATGTTTGAGGAAACCTCAGGATGTCTAATTAAACTTTTTGGGGTAAATAATATAAGCGGTTTTCTAAAACTAGTAACCATTTGCCTTCTTAAGATGTGAAATAGATTTGATGGTGTTGTACAATTAGCAGCATACATATTATCATTAGCACATAGTTGAAGATATCTCTCAATCCTTGCAGATGAATGTTCTGCTCCTTGACCTTCATAACCATGAGGTAGATATAATACTATTCCGTTTTGAAGTTTCCATTTATCCTCTGCGGATGAAATATACTGGTCAATGATTATTTGAGCTCCATTTGAAAAATCACCAAATTGAGCCTCCCAAATTGTTAAAGATTTTGGACTAGCAAGTGCAAACCCATAATCAAATCCTAAAACTCCATACTCAGATAAAAGAGAATTATATATTTTGAACTCACCTTTATGTTTAGACTTAATTGAATTTAAAGGAAGGTACTCTTCTTCAAAATCTTCTGATTTTAAAACTGCATGCCTGTGTGAAAATGTCCCTCTTTCAACATCTTGACCTGAAACTCTAATGTTGAACCCATCGGATAATAATGTCCCATATGCCAACTGCTCTGCAAGGGCCCAATCAACTTTGTTTTCATCAAAAAACATTTTTTTCCTGTTTTCAAAAAGCTTATAGATTTTTTTTAAGAAACCTGAATTTTCAGGAAGCTCAGTAATTGATTTTGCAATTTCTAAAAGTTTTTCTTTAGAGAAATTTGTTTCAAAATCCTTCTTCATAGCCTCCTCATCAACTCGATTATAGTCTTTCCAAACTTTCTGCATAAAAGGGGTGATTTTTGTTTTCCTTTTCTTCTTTGTTTCAATCAGTTCATTTTCTAAAGACTCAGAATATTCTAATTCAATTTTTTGAATGTAATCTTGATTTATTATTCCTTGACTAATTAATTCATTTGAATAAATATCTCTTTGATTTAAATGGGAGGATATTAAATTATATAACTTAGGCTGAGTAAATCTTGGTTCATCTCCTTCATTATGTCCATACTTTCTATAACCTAGAAGGTCAATAAATATATCTTTACCATATTCTATTCTATAATCAAGAGCAAAAGAGACAGCATGCACAACTGCTTCTACATCGTCCGCATTAACATGAAGAACTGGACATAAAGTAACTTTTCCTACATCTGAACAATATGTACTTGACCTACCATCAAGATAATTGGTAGTAAATCCAATTTGATTATTTATTATAATATGAATAGTTCCCCCAGTAGAATAACCTTTAAGTTTTGACATTTGAACAACTTCATATACCACTCCCTGTGCAGCTAAAGCAGCATCTCCATGAACAATTATTGGAAGTATCTTATTTGATTTATTGTCAAGTTCATTTTCAATTTTAGCTCTTGTAATTCCTTGGACTACTGGAACAACAGACTCAAGATGTGAAGGGTTTGGAGCTAAATTTAAATTTATTTTAACCCCACTATCAGTTTCTCTTTTTGAAGTCCATCCCAAATGGTATTTTACATCTCCATCAAAAATATCTTCTTCTTCTTCATAATCTTTACCTTCAAATTCAGCAAAAATCTCATTAGTTGATTTTCCAAAAATATTAGCTAGAGTATTAAGTCTTCCCCTATGAGACATTCCCATAACAACTTCAGAAATTCCTTTTTCAGCAGCCAATTGAATCAGAAAATTAACTGCTGGTATCAGTGATTCTCCTCCCTCTAAAGAGAATCTTTTTTGTCCAACATATTTTTTTTGCAGAAAATTTTCAAATGTGTAAGCTTGATTGAGTTTATTTAAAATACTCAGTTTTTGATCTTTTGAAAAATTTGGATGATTTCCATTAATATTAATTTTATTCTGTATCCATTTAACTCTTTCAGGATCTCTAATATACATATATTCAACGCCTATCGATGTACAATAGATCTTTGTTAAATTTTTAATTATATTCTTTAGCTTATCTGGACCTAAACCTACAATTTCTCCTGCACTAAAAACTAATTCTAAATCTGTTTCTTCAAGACCAAAATTTTGTATATCAAGAGTTGGAGAATATTTTCTCCTTTCTCTAACAGGATTTGTAATTGTAAATAAATGTCCTCTTTTTCTGTACGCATCAATCAAATTAACAACTTGAAACTCCTTTTTTATGTTCTCAGGAACCTCAAACTTTTTTTCTTCAAATGTGACATTTGATGTTTCCATTCCAAAATCAAACCCTTGAAAAAAAGCCTTCCAACTTGGCTCTAAACTATCTGGAGATTGCAAATATTGATCATACATTTCTGCAAAATGATTCGTGTGAGCTGAATTGAGAAAAGAAAACTTATCCATAGTAAGCTATTTAGTTAATAAAATTACAACTTGTTTTTAATGTATTTTAATATTTTTTAGATTTTTGTATAATGTTTGCCCTTATTGACTGTAATAATTTTTATGCCTCTTGTGAAAGAGTATTCCAGCCTGACTTAATTGACAAGCCTATTGTTGTTCTATCTAATAACGATGGTTGTGTTATAGCTCGAAGTAATGAGGCAAAATCTCTTGGAATTCCAATGGGCGCTCCTGCATTCAAATACAAAAAAATATTTGAAGAAAATAAGGTTGAAGTCTTTTCTTCCAACTTTAAATTATATGGAGACATGAGTAATAGAGTAATGTCTATTATATCTCGATTTATACCAGATATTGAAATATACAGTATTGACGAAGCATTTTTAAAGTTTGATGGATTCTCAGAAGATACAATTGATCAGAAATGTAGAGAGATAATAGAAACTGTTTTAAAATGGACAGGCATACCTGTATCAATTGGACTTGCACCGACAAAATCACTAGCAAAAGTTGCAAATAGAATTGCAAAAAAATACTCTAATGAAACTAATAGTTTTCATTCAATCAACAACAATAGTAAACGTATCAAATCCCTAAAGAATATAAATATCAAGGACATTTGGGGTATTGGGTTTCAGAATGAAAAAAAACTATTAAAAATTGGTGTAAAGTCTGGTTTTGATTTTGTAAGTCTTCCCGATAAATGGGTTAAAAAAAATATGAGCATAATTGGATTAAAATTAAAAAAAGAGCTTGAAGGCATCTCAACTCTAAGTATTGAAGAAGGAAAAAATAATAAGAAATCTATAGCTACTACTAGAAGTTTCGAAGCTGAAATTTCATCACTTGATGATTTAATAGAAAGGATTACAACATTTGCTGTTGTTGCCTCTAAAAAATTGAGAAGACAAAATAGTGAGTGTAGTATAATCTCTGTCTATATACGTAGTAATCCATTTAAAGACAATAATGATAAATATCATTTTAGTCTGACTGGAGCTTTACCATTTTCTACAAACTCAAGTATTGAGATAAGTAAATTTGCAATAAAACTTTTAAAGAAGATCTATTCTAAAGGTAGAGTATATAAAAAAGCAGGTATAATTCTGATGGGGCTAACTCCTGAATCTAATCATCAGTTTAGTTTTTTTGACAGAAATATTGAGAAGCAAAAAAAATTAATGAAAAGTATAGATGGTATTGATAATAAGTATGGTCTGTACAAAGTTAGACTTGCAAGTCAAGATCAAAAAAGAATATGGAAAATGAATAGACAAAAATTATCCAGAAATTATACAACTAATATTGAAGAGATTCTAATTGTAAAATAGTATTATGGTTAAGAAAAATAAGATTAAAATATTTAAGCCAAACGATAAAAATTCTTCTAGTAATATTTTTGTTAAGGATGGTATATCAGCAGGATTTCCATCTCCAGCAAGTGATTTTGAGGAATCAAGAATTAGTCTTGAAAAAGTTTTAGTAAAAAATGAAGAGGCTACATTTTATGCAAGAGTATCAGGAGAATCAATGAAAGATGCTGGGTTAAATGATGGTGATATTCTAGTAGTTGACAGAAGCGAAGAGGTGAAGAATAACAAAATTGCTGTATGTTATTTAAATGGAGAGTTTACAGTTAAAAGAGTAAAGATTGAAAAAGATCATGTATACCTAGTGCCAGAAAACAAAAAATATAATCCAATTAAAGTAACTGAGGAAAATGAGCTTATAGTATGGGGAATCGTAACCTATGTAATAAAGAAAATTTAAAGTCTTTCAAAAATCCCTGCTATTCCTTGACCACCTCCAACACAAGCTGTAACCATTCCATACTTTTGATTTCTTCTCTTCATTTCATTTAGAAGTTGAATGGTTAGCTTAGCTCCTGTACACCCTAGAGGATGACCTAGTGCTATAGCTCCACCATTAAGATTCACCGTATTAGAATCTAAACCAGCCTCTTGAATAACAGCTAAAGCTTGACAAGCAAAAGCCTCATTTAACTCTGTTTGCTCAATGTCAGAAAGTTTTAAACCAGCCTGATCTAGTGCCTTTGGAATAGCTTCAACAGGTCCAATACCCATATATAAGGGGTCTACACCTCCAGAAATACAAGTAACCATTCTAGCAATTGGTTTAACTCCTAATTGCTTAACCATTTCTTCGCTCATTACTAAAACAAAAGCAGCACCATCAGAAGTCTGAGATGAGTTACCAGCAGTAACAATTCCACCCATTTTAAAAGCAGGTCTTAGCTTTGATAAAGCCTCAAGAGTAGTATCCCTTCTAACACCTTCATCCGTATCTACAACATGTGATTTAGAAACTTTTTTGCCATTTTCTACAAATACTTCCTCGACAGTTATAGGAACTATCTCGTCTTTAAAATGTCCTTTATCAATAGCATTAGCTGCCTTAGTATGAGACTCCAGTGAAAATTGATCTGAAGCTTCTCTTGATATATTATACTTTTCCGCGACAGCTTCAGCTGTTGTACCCATCCCAACATGATAATTCATATTGTCCAAATTTGCTTTGTAACTTGGTGCTAGCTTATATCCAGTCATTGGTATTAAGCTCATACTTTCAATTCCACCTGCTACAAAAATATGTCCAAATCCAGCTCTTACTTTACTAACTGCCATTGAAATTGCTTCAAGACCTGAAGCACAATATCTATTAATTGTTACACCTGGAACCTCTTTTCCAAGAGCTCTTGCAGAAATTAATCTTGCAACTTGTAATCCCTGTTCTCCTTCTGGATTTGCACAGCCTACAATTACATCATCAACTTTAGTTGTATCAAGTTCTGGAACTTGAGATGCAAGATGTTTTATAACATCTACAGCTAAATCATCGGTTCTATAATTTTTAAATCCGCCTCTTTTTGCTTTTCCTATTGCTGACCTATATCCAGCTACTATGTATGCTTCCATAATTAATTTCTTAAAGGTTTTTTATTCATTAACATGTATTGAATTCTATCTAAAGTTTTTTGATTACCAAGAAGACTCATAAAGTTTTCTCTCTCAAGGTCAAATAGATATTCTTCGCTTACCAATTGAGAGCTTGTCAAATCTCCACCACACATAACGTATGCTATTTTTCTTGAGACTTCAACGTCATAGTCAGACATATACCCTCCTACGCTGAATTCATTAATTACAGAATATAATGTTGAAAGTCCTGATCGACCAAGAACTTCAATATCTTGTTTTAAAGATGGAGGGACATAGCCTACTGATAAATCTAAAACTTTTTGTTTAGCTATTCCTATATTTCTCATTCTATTCATACAAATAAAGTCCCTAGTCTTTTGTAAATAATTCAAATCAAATGCTTCATGAGCAGATGTTGATACTAAACCCATGGCTATAGATCTAAAATGATCTATTAATGTTGGCATTTTTACATCTCCTGTATTAAATGAATTAGATACTCTCATTGCCATCTCTTTTGTTCCTCCTCCTGCAGGAAGTAAACCTACTCCTGCCTCGGGAAGGCCAATATAGGACTCCGATGCAACTATACCAGCATCACAATGAATTACTACTTCTAAACCTCCACCCATAACAAACCCTTGAGTTGAAGCTACAATTGGGATCTTTGATGTTCGCATCCTCATCAAAATGTTTTGAAATCCTACTAGAAATTTTTCAATTTCATCATATTTTTTTTGCATTGCTGACATACCCATATTCATTAGGTTGGCACCAACAGAAAATTGTTTATCATTATTACCAAGAACAATTCCTTTCCAGCCTTCACTTTCAGCTAAGTCAATAGCTTTTGATATTCCTTCTGCTATACCTGTTCCAATAGCTCCAGCTTTACTCTGAAACTCAATACACATAACGCCATCTCCTATATCATGAACTGTACATTCAGAGTTTTTTAATATGTATTTACTTGATCTAAATGCATCTAGCATAATAAACGATTCTGAACTAGGAACAGGAGTATATTTTTTAGATTTTAAGTCAAAGAATTTTTTCTTTCTATCTTCAAATTTGTAAAACACATCTGCACCACTTTTTTGCATTTCATGAATCCAATCAGGAACTTTTTCATCACAAGATTCTATCATTTTAATACCAGCATCTATTCCTAAAAGATCCCAGATCTCAAAAGGCCCATATGTCCAGGCATATCCAGTTCTTGTAGCATCATCAATTTGATAATAATCATCTGCTATTTCAGGGATACTCATTGCAGAATACGACAAAAGACATGCTAAGTACTCCTTATAAAATAAATTTTCATTTGAATCCCCTTCAATCAAAAATTTAATTCTTCTATCAAAAAGTTCTATAGATTTTGCTTCCTTCACAACTTTTAAATTAGGCTTTATTGATTTTCTATAGGTATTAGTCTGAAGATCTAATGCATTAATTACAGTCTTTCCATTTTCATCTTTTTTATTTGTTTTCTCATAATAACCTTTACCTGATTTATTTCCAAGGAAATTATTATCAATCAAAAATTTAAAGGATTTATTTTGAGGCTGATCCTTAAGTTTGCTGTAAAATGTATCACTCTTTACGTTTTCAACTAAAAATTTCGTAACCTTATCACTAGTATCTAGGCCGACTAAATCTTGTAATCTAAATGTTCCTGAGTTTGGATAACCAATAACTGTACCTGTCATTAGGTCAACCTCTTCGATTGTAAAATTATATTTATCAGTTAATTGACTTAATTTGATTCCTGCCATAACACCAATTCTATTTCCTATAAAGGCAGGTGTATCCTTACATAGCACTGTTTGCTTTCCAAGAACTATATCTCCAAATTCCATTAAGTAATCAACCAACTTAGAGTCTGTTTTATCATGAGGGATAACCTCAAATAATCTCAAATATCTTGGAGGATTAAAAAAGTGAGTCCCACAAAAATTTTTCTTAAAATCTTCAGATCTACCTTCACATAATAAACCAATAGGAATACTAGAGGTGTTAGAGGTCACAATTGCTCCCTTTGTTTTGTGTTTTTCTACCTTTTCAAAAATCTGTTTTTTTATATCCAAGTTTTCAACTACAACTTCAATAATCCAATCAGCCTCAGATATTTTCTCAAAATCATCTTCAAAATTCCCAGTTTTAATTCTTTTCAAATAATCTTTTTTGTATAAAGGGTTTGGCCTAGACTTAACAGCTCTCATTAAAGAACCATCAGAAATAGCATTTCTATTTTTATTTTTTTCCAAATCTTTTGGAAGTATATCTAACATTAATACATCAATTCCTACATTTGCAAGGTGACATGCAATTCCCGAACCCATAACTCCTGATCCTAATACAGCAGCTTTTTTAATTTTATAACTCATATTTTCTATATTGGTGCTAAACTAATTAAAAATAAATTGAATTAGTTATAATGTTTAACTTTGCTAAAATAAAAAGTAATTTGTTATGGACAAAGAGAATGTTCTTGCTCAGTTTCAAGAAAAAGCAAAAAATGCAGCTCCTATTGGAGGAATTATAAAATTTATAATAGATGATAACTCCATCTGCATTGATGGTACAGGATCAGAAAACAAAATATTATTAGAAGACATGGAGTCTGACTGTACTATTATTATGAAAGGATCATTAATGGAAGATCTGAAAAATGGAAAGGTTAATCCAATGATGGCAGTTATGACTGGGAAATTGAAAATTAAAGGTGATACTGGACTTGCTATGAAGCTTCAATCTTTTATGTAAAAAAAGAAAATTTCATTTTTTTTTTATTAAAATGATTTATTTTTTACATTTATGACTCTTAAAACCAATTAATATCGAAAAGATTAATCTAAAAATAAATAGATCCAAGATAAATTACGCTTTATCCTTGGCTAACTCAATATCTAAAAAAGATCCTTCTTCAATAGATAAGATTTGGGCCTTATGTGGTTTTAAGTCTAAAAAAGAGTTTGATCGTTCTTTTCGTCAGATACATGGAAAGTCATTTCTAGAATATATTGAAGCTTTATAATTTAATATTTAATTAATCTTTGAAAATTTTATATGCTATTCAAACTACAGGAAATGGTCACCTTTCTCGTGCTCAAAAACTGGTTCCAAAATTTTCTGAAAAGACAAATGTAGATATTCTAACTAGTGGTCCTTTAAATAATTTTCCAACCTACAAACCTCCAATAAAACATTACAAAGGATTTAAATTTTTCACATCTAAATCTGGATCAATTAATTGGATTCAGACTGTTTTTTTGAATAATTATTTTCAATTTTTTATTGATGTATTTAACTGTCCTGTTAGAGATTATGACCTGGTAATAAGTGATTATGAACCAATTTCAGCATGGGCTTCAATGATAAGGGGAGTAAAATGTGTAGCACTAAGCAATCAATATGTGCTTAATTCAAAGAATGTGCCCAAACCAAAAAGATATAGCAGGTTACTACTAAGGGTAATAAATTTTTTATGTCCAACAAAACTTGGATATGGATATCATTATAGGACCTATAACGAAAATATACTATCTCCTATTATTAGAGATAGAATTAGAGAAATAAATACTTCGACTAGTAATGAAATATTAATTTATTTGCCCACATATTCTATACATAATATTGTTGATATAATTAAAAAGCTTCCAGATCAAATGGAATGGACAATTTTTACCAATGAAAGTGATTCTAATTACAAGATAGAAGGAGTGAATATCAATTCTATATCAGATGATCTTTTTGCAAAAAAGATAGGTTCCTGCTATGGTATAATATGTGCTGCAGGATTCTCTATAACCTCTGAAGCAATTTTTCTAGGAAAACCAATGCTAGTAATACCAGTTAAGGCTCACATAGAACAGCAATTTAATGCTGCTGCTCTAGAAAAAGAGGGAGTTCAGGTATTAAAAGAATTCTCATTAAAATATATTGATAAAATAAATGAATGGATTAATTCTCCTACAGCGTTACATATTAATTATGAAGATCAATCTGGAGAAATTGTAAAAAAAATTTTAACAACTAACACATAATATAATGGAAGAAAATATTGAAAAACTACAGTTTCCAATTGGAAAATATAGAGCTAATCTAGAATTTGATTTCTCAAAAACATTACAAGATATTAAGACACTAGAATCTTTTTCGAAGAAGATTAAAGAATCTATCAAAGGTCTTGATGAATCAGATTTCAAAAAAACATATAGAAAAGGAGGAATGAATATTGCCCAAATAATTCATCACTGGTGTGACACTCATACCTATGCATTCTTAAGAACAAAACATACATTGCTTGAAGACAACCCAAATGTAAAAATGTATGAGGTAGATGAGTTTCTTTCTACAGCTGATTCAAATACACTAGATGTAAAAGATAGTTTAAACATTATTGAAGGTATCCATTCAAAATGGGTAGGTCTTCTAAAAACCCTTTCAGAA
>Ga0105349_10000698_pt1 | contig 13542 bp, 10 predicted proteins | sample EN1Hudseemescosm_FD_83661 | JGI IMG/M metagenome (GOLD analysis project Ga0105349, IMG submission 83661) | Methane-oxidizing microbial communities from mesocosms in the Hudson Canyon - EN1B Hudson Canyon | ecosystem: Environmental > Aquatic > Marine > Cold seeps | place: Hudson Canyon...
AGCGTGGCGCAGCGGTGTTGCTGGTCGGGCCGCAGCCGCCCACCTTCCGGGCCGCGCGCGTGCCCGTGCGGACAAAGCACGCCCGGGCGTTTGCCGTTGTGACCAAGCGGCCGGTAAAGGTTGCCGTACACGAAAAAACCGGGCCGCGCCTCGAAGGCCGCCGCCTCCACCGTGTAGCCGTCGTAACGGCGCTTATTTTTGATGATCGGGTTGAGCGGCGTGCGCTTGGGCAGCGGACTGAGCTTGGCGCCGGTCAGGATCTGCCGCCGCACCGCCGCCGCGCGCGCCTTCCACTCGGCGAGATTTGAGTGCGTCGCGGCCAGGCGCTTGAGCTGCGCCACGGCCTCGGCCTCGGAATGGTAATTGCCCTGGCAAAGGGTCGGCTTGTCACTCGTCTGCGCTTGGCCAAGCGGCGCAAGCGACACAACGATACAAAGGGAAAAAAGCAGGCGTTTCACGGCGCGACATTGGCAGATCACCCCACCCCTCGCAACCTCAATGATGCGTGAAACGGGCGCTTGGCCCGGTGATCACCAGCGTTGCGTCAAACGATTCCATCGGCTAACAAGAAGCGCAAATGAACGGTTCAACTCCAGCGGTTTCGCTGGGTCAGGCGCATTTTCCGCAGCGGCACGATCGGCGGCAGTTTTTGCTGAAAGCCGGCGGCGGGATTGGCGGCTTGGCCTTGGCGGGCCTGATGCAGCAGGAGGCGCGGGCGGCTTGGCCAGGCGCAACCGATCCGCTAGCACCGCGGCAGCCGCATTTCGCTCCACGGGCCAAGCGTGTCATTTGGCTGTTCATGCACGGCGGGCCGAGCCACATGGATTTGTTCGATCCCAAGCCGGACCTGGCCAAGTACGCCGGCCAGCCGTTGCCGGGCAGTTTTGGCGAGGTGATGACGCGCCGCAAAGTCGCGGGCAATCCGCTGCTTGGCCCGATCAAGCCGTTTCGCCCGCGCGGCCAATCCGGCCTCGAGATCAGCGATTTCCTCCCGCACATCGCCGGGCACGCGGATGACATTTGCGTGCTGCGCAGTTGCCACGGCGACAGCGTGAACCATCCGCAGTCGGTGTACCAAATGAACACCGGCTCGATTCTCATGGGCAAACCCAGCCTCGGTGCCTGGGCGGCCTATGGCTTGGGCACGGAGAATCGTGACATGCCGGCGTTCATCGTGTTGCCCGACCCGGGCGGCGGGCTCAAGGGCGGCCCGCCGGCTTGGGGCAGCGGTTTTTTGCCTGGCAGCTATCAGGGCACGACGCTGCGGCCCGGAGCAAAGCCGATTTTGAATCTCCAGCCGCAGCCCGGTATTAGCATCGGTGGCCAGCGTCGCATGCTCGACCTGATCGGCCACCTCAACCGTGAACACTTGGCCGGGCGCGACTTCGACGACCGGCTCGCCGCTCGCGTCAACGCCTACGAGCTGGCGTTTCGCATGCAGTCGGCCGCGCCAGAGATCGTCGACATCTCCCGCGAAACCGAGGCAACCCGCCGGCTGTATGGCATCGGTCAAAAGGAGACGAACGAGTTTGGCACGCGCTGTTTGTTGGCCCGGCGAATGGTCGAAAAAGGCGTGCGCTTCGTGCAACTTTACTCCGGCGACACCGGAGGCTGGGACGCGCACAAAGATGTCCTGCAAAACCACAGCAAGTACTGCCGCCGAACCGATCTGCCGATTGCCGGTTTGCTTAAGGATCTGAAGACGCGCGGCATGCTGGACGACACGCTGGTGATTTGGGGTGGCGAGTTCGGCCGCATGCCGATGAGCGAACAGGGCACCGGCCGCGATCACAATCCGTGGGGCTACTCGGTGTGGCTGGCAGGCGCCGGCGTGCGCGGCGGCATGGCCTACGGCGCGACTGATCCCGTGGGGCTGCGCGCCGAGCAAAACAAGGTGCACGTGCACGACCTTCACGCGACGATTCTACATTTACTCGGCATCAACCACGAACACCTGACCATCTTCCACAATGGCCGAGACGAGCGCCTCACCGATGTCGGCGGCAGCGTCGCCACCGACATTCTCGCGTGATGTTCCTGCGCTGCGTCAGCCTGTTGCTGTTGAGCCTGTCGCTTGGCCAGGCGGAGGAACCGGTGGCCATCGTTGAGCCGCCCATCACCACTGCGGATCGTGACCATTGGGCGTGGTGCCCGCTTGACCCAGCGGCGATTCCACGAGTCAAGGCGACCGGGCACTTGGCCAACCCGATCGATCATTTCATTGCCGAAAAACTGGAGGGCAAAAATTTGTCGCTTGCGCCGGAGGCCGACCGCCGCACGCTGATTCGCCGGTTGTACTTCGACCTCCTCGGCCTGCCGCCGACCGCGGAGGCGGTCGTGGAGTTCGAAGCGGATGCCCGACCGGATGCCTACGAGCGGTTGGTTGAGTCGCTGCTCGCGTCGCCGGCTTTCGGTGAGCGTTGGGCACAGCATTGGCTCGATCTTGCGCGCTTCGCCGAGACGGACGGTTTCGAGCACGACAAGGTGCGTCCCAATGCGTGGCGCTACCGAGATTGGCTGATCAGCGCGCTGAACGTCGATCAGTCTTACGACGAATTTGTCCTCCACCAACTCGCCGGCGACGAAGTGTCGCCCGCCGCCGCCCTGGCCACCGGTTTCCTGCTGGCCGGGCAGGACATGCCGGACATCAACTTGACGACCGAGCGACGCCACATGGTGCTCAACGAAATGACCACGACCGTCGGCTCGGTTTTTCTCGGCCTGACCGTCGGCTGCGCGCAGTGCCACGACCACAAGTCGGACCCGGTCAGCCAGGCCGATTTTTATCGGTTGCGCGCGTTCTTCGAGAGCGCCCTGCAATTCAAGGAACAGAAACTTGCCCTTGCCGGGGGTGAAGTCAGCGGACGTGTGATGCGCGTCTCGACTGGCAGGCCGGTGCCGACCCGGTTTGCGGTGCGCGGCGATTTTCGGCGGCTTGGCCAAGTGATGAAACCGGCGGCACCGCGAATCGCCCTTGGCCGCACCGGGAGCGGCCCCGAGGCCAGCCGCACCGGTCTGGCCAAGTGGATGTCCGGCTCGCGCAACCCGTTGTTTCTTCGATCGGCGGTCAACCGGCTTTGGCAGTTTCACTTTGGCCAACCGCTGGCCGGGACGCCGAACGACTTGGGACGCAACGCCGGGAAGCCAAGCCACCCGGAGTTGCTCGACTGGCTGGCGGCGGAGCTGCCCCGGCGCGGGTGGAGCCTCAAGTCGATGCACCGGCTGCTGCTCACCTCGGCGGCGTACCGGCAGGTGAGCCGGGGGGAAGGCGAGCACTGGGCCAGGCGCCAGGCGGCTGATCCCGGCAACCGGCTTTATTCGCGGATGAACCGGCGTCGGCTCGACGGCGAGTCGCTGCGCGACACGCTGCTCACACTCAGCGGCCGGGTGACACAGCGCGCCGGCGGTCCCGGTGTGCGCCCGCCGCTGCCCCGGGAAATCACCAGTACGCTGCTCAAAAACCAATGGCCGGTCAGCACGGACGAGAAAGATCACCACCGGCGCAGCGTTTACCTGTTCGCCCGGCGAAATCTGCGCTACCCGCTGTTTGAACTGTTCGACCGCCCCGACGGTACGGCGTCTTGCGCCCATCGCAAGGAATCCACCACCGCACCGCAGTCGCTGATCCTGCTCAACTCCGGCTTTTCGCTGACGATGGCCAAGTCCCTTGCCGGGCGGTGCCAAGCCGGCGCGGTGCCTGCCGGCGAGTCCGTCCGGCGAATGTACCGCCTGCTGTTCCAGCGTGAACCAAGCCGGGAGGAGATGCGCTTGGCCAGGCAGTTCGTCGCCGGGCCAAGCAGCGGCGATGTTGAACCACTCGCACAACTTGCCCTCGCCTTGATCAACCTCAACGAGTTCCTGTTCGTGGATTGACGGGAGCCGTTCGTTTGGAATCGGTAAATCATCCTCGACCAGCATTGTCGCAGGGGCGGTTTTTTCGTAGATTCCCGCGTTTACACGAATGAAAAACTGGATTGCATCAATTGTTGTTGCGTTCGCCGGGTTGGCGAGCGGCCAAGCCGCCGGGGAGCCCAACATGGTGCTGATCATGGCGGACGACATGGGCTACGAGTGCGTCACGGCCAACGGCGGTGAGTCGTACTCGACGCCAAACCTCGATCGCCTGGAAAGGGGAGGGATGCGGTTCGAGCACTGCTACTCGCAGCCGATCTGCACGCCGTCGCGGGTGCAGTTGATGACCGGCATTTACAACCAGCGAAACTACATCCGCTTCGGCCTGCTTGACCCGGCGGTGACGACGTTCGGCCACTTGGCCAAGCGCGCCGGTTACGCGACCTGTATCGGCGGCAAGTGGCAGTTGGAGAACGGGCTGAAGGGGCCGAACCATTTCGGCTTTGACGAGTATTGCCTGTGGCAGGTGACCCGCCGCCCAAGCCGCTACCCCAACCCCGGCCTCAAGGTGAACAGCACCCAGCGTTACAAACTGCACCGCGACGGCCGCTTCATCGACGTCGCCAACGATCCGCTCGAAGTCAAGCCGCTCGACACCGGCAGGCTCGGTAACGCCCAGCGTAAAACCCTCGCCATGCTGCAAAATGTGCTCGACGAAAAGGAGGGCACCCGTACCAGGTTCGAGTTGAAAAAGTACAAAACGAAAAAGTAAGCCGTGACTCTGGTTTCCCGTTTCATTTGTTTTCTGCTGTTCAGCGTGGCGCTTGGCCAAGCGCAGGATTTTCAGAAAAAAAAGCCGCCCGCCGACCCGTTCAGTAGGCCGGATTTTCAGGCGTTGGTGCGCAAGGCCGATCCGCTTGACGCAGTGGAAAGCCTGAAGTTGTTCGACGTCCCGGACGGTTTCCGGATGGAGTTGGTCGCCGCCAGTCCGGACATTGGCCAGCCGATGAATCTCGCCTTCGACGAGCGCGGCCGGTTGTGGGTCACGAGCACGCTCGAATACCCGTACCCCGCGCCGCTTGGCCAACCCGGTCGCGACACGATCAAGCTTCTCGAGGACACCAACGGCGATGGCGCCTACGACAAGCTCACCACCTTCGCCGATGGCCTGAACATCCCCACCGGGATTTATCCGTACAGGGATGGCGTAGTCGCCTGGAGCATCCCGAACATCTGGTTTTTGCGCGACACCGACGGCGACGGCAGGGCGGACAAGCGGGAGAAACTTTACGGTCCGCTTGGCTTCGAGCGCGACACGCACGGCATGCAGTCGTCGTTCACTCGCGGGCTCGACGGCTGGCTGCATCTCACGCACGGTTTCAACAACACGACCACCGTCAACGCCGCCGACGGCTCGAGCATCACGATGAACTCCGGCAACACGTATCGCGTGCAGTTGGACGGCTCAAGCGTGCAGCAGTTCACCTTCGGGCAAGTCAACCCGTTCGGCATGTGCCTCGATTCGTTCGGAAACTTTTACACCGCCGACTGCCACAGCTCGCCGATTTATCAGCTCATTCGCGATGCCTATTACCCGAGCTTCGGCAAGCCGCACGACGGCATGGGCTTTGCGCCCACGGTGATCCGGCACACGCACAACTCAAGCGGCCTGTGCGGCATCGTTTTCAACCAGGACAATCACTGGCCGGCGGAATTCCGCGACAACATCTTCGTCGGCAACGTCGTCACCAGCCGCGTCAATCGCGACAGGATCCAGTGGCGCGGCAGCAGCCCGAAAGGCACCAAGCTGCCGGACCTGATTCGCACCCGCGACCCATGGTTCCGGCCGGTCGATTTGCAGTTCGGCCCCGACGGTGCGCTGTACATTGCCGATTTTTACAACCGCATCATCGGTCACTACGAGGTGCGCCTCGACCACCCCGGACGCGACCGCGAGACGGGCCGGATTTGGCGCTTGGTTTACAACGGCCCAAAGGGCGAGCGCCTGGCCAAGTCGGTCAATCTCCCCGCCGCGCCGCTTGACCAAGCGATCGCGGAGCTGGCCAGTCCGCTGCTCGCACGCCGCATGACTGCCACCGACTACCTCGCCGATGACGTCGGCCAGCACGCCGCCGCGCCGCTTGGCCAGGCGATGGCCCGGGCCGGTGCCAAGCCTGAGTTGAAGGCGCACGGCGCGTGGGTGCTCCACCGCCTTGGCCAACTGGACGAAGCCACCCAGTTGCGCTTGGCCAACGACAAATCAGAGCTTGTCCGCGTCCACGCCCGGCGCATTGCCGCCGCGCAAAAAAACTGGACGCCAAAAACCACGGCGATGGTGCTGGCCGGCCTGCACGACAGCTCGCCGCAAGTTCGCCGCGCCGCCGCCGATGCTCTCTCGCGGCAGTCGCACGCCGATCACATCCGTCCGCTGCTGACCGCGCTTGGCCAGGCTCCCGCAACTGACGGGCATCTGCGTCACGCGATGCGGATCGCGCTGCGCAACAACCTCCGCGCCGTCGACGATCCGGCCAGGTTTGCCGACCTCAAAAATGATCCCAAAAATCTCCGCGAATTGATGAGCGTGGCGCTCTCCGTCAACTCGCCGTTCGCCGCCTCGCTGCTCTTGGTCAACCTTCACGATGTCGGGATCGAGCGCGGGCAGTTGACAATTTACCTTCGCCACATCGCCCGCAACGCGCCGCCGGAGGGGCTGAACCGTCTGGCCGCCTTGGTGCAAAAACAGTTCCCTGGCAACCTCGATTTCCAGGCGGAACTGCTGCTCGCCATCAACGACGGCATCGTCCAGCGCGGACTCACTCCCGAGCAAGGCGTGCTCGCTTGGGCGGAAAAACTTGCCGGCGAACTACTCGCCGCCACCGAGGCAGTCGGGACGCACTGGGTTGCCGAGCCGGCCAAGGGTGTGCCGCCGTCGGGCATCCCGTGGATCGTGCAAACGCGCAGCATCCCGGCCAGCACGCCCAAGTGGAAAAACCACCCGCACCCCGATCACCCAACCGCCAGCCCGTGGATCCCGCAGGTGCGCGCCTCCAACGACGGTGTCACCGGTCTTCATTACATCACCAGCCTGCCGCCTGGTGGCGAGTCGCTCACCGGCGTACTGCGTTCGGTGCCGTTTGCGATGCCGGCCGAGCTGACATTTTTCATCAACGGCCACCGCGGCTTCCCCAACGATCCCGCGCATGAGAAGAATTTTGTGCGACTCGTCGATGCCAAGACCGGCGGCGAACTGCATCGGGTGTATCCGCCGCGCAACGACACCGGCGTGCCGGTGCGCTGGCGACTCGACCGGCCACGCGAGGTGTTCGTCGAGGTCGTTGACGGCGACACCGGCGCGGCCTTCGCATGGCTCGGCGTGGCGCGGTTCAGCGTCAGTCTCGAGATGTTCCGGCACGCCGATTTTCTCAGTAGCGCTGCGCCCGGCGGCGAACGCCTGACAGGTGTGCTGCGCTCCCGAGAATTTGCCGTTCCGAGTCGGTTGCGTTTTCTGCTCGCCGGCCATGGAAGCCACCCCGGCAAGCCGCCAAAGCAAAAAAAATACGTTCAACTCGTCGACGCCGTGACTGGCCGCATCCTGCAAAAAACCGGGTGCTCCAGCGGCGAGACCGCGCAGGAAATCGTGTGGGACTTGTCGGCGTTTACAGGTCGTCGCGCGCGCTTCGAGATCGTCGATCGCGACACGAGGGGCGGATTCGCCTGGGTGGCGGCGGGTGGATTCGAGCCGGACATCGCCCCGCTGCCCACGATGGCGCCGCGCTACTTGGCCAAGCGCCAGCTCGCCGCCGCGCAGATTGCCCGCGACCTGAAATTGACGACGGTGCTCGATGCCGCCACGGGCTTGGCCACCGATCCGATTGCCGCCACTGCGGCGCGTGAGGTGGCGGTTTCAGCCATTCTGGGCAACGGCAACGCGGACCAGCAAGCCAGCGTCGCATCGATCCTCGAGGACGGCGGCCAGCCAAGGTCGCTGCGTCTGGCCGTGGCCAATGGCGGGGCACATTTGCCGGTCGTTCGCTCTCGCTTGGCCAAGGCGCTTGGCCAAGCGCCGGCCGATCTGCAACTGCAGTTTGCCCTTGCGCTGGTCAGGAACCGGCTCGGGGCCAAGGCGCTGCTTGGTATAGTGAAAAGCGGGCAGGCACCGGCTGGGTTGCTGCTGGATCCGCAGATAAAAAGCAGTTTCCCGAAGGCCGCTGCCCAGCGCGTGGCGGCGCTCACCGCCGACTTGCCCAAGCCGACCGCCGACCGCGAACGACTCATCGCCGAGCGCGTGGCGGCGTTTCGCGAGACGGGCGGTGACGCGGTAAGTGGCCGGACGACCTTCGCCACCTACTGCGCGGCCTGCCACCAAAAGGGAGGGGAGGGCGGAAACATCGGCCCGCAGCTCGATGGCGCCGGCAACAGGGGCGTCGAGCGGTTGGTGGAGGACATTCTCGACCCGAACCGCAACGTCGATGTGGCGTTCCGCTACTCAATCGTGAAACTCAAAAAAGGGCAGACGGTGCTCGGGCTGAAGCGGCGCGAGGTCGGCGAATCGATCGTCTTCGCCGACTTGGCCGGCGCGGAGAGCAGCATCGCGAATGCCGACATCGCGTCGCAGGAACAGACATCACGCTCCCTCATGCCCGAGGCCCTCGGTCAAGCGATCCCTCCCGCTGACTTCAGCCACTTGCTGGAGTTTTTATTCGCGAAATAACCCGCGAGTTTTGTTTCGGGGGCGGTTTAGAAATCGAGGCCGGTGATTTGGGTGTAGGCCTCGATGTATTTCTCGCTGGTTTTTTGGACGATGTCGTTCGGCAGATCGGGGCCGGGCGGGTTTTTGTCCCAGTCGAGGGTCTCGAGGTAGTCGCGGACGAATTGCTTGTCGAAGCTGGGCTGGCTTTTGCCGGGGGCGTAGAGGTCGGCCGGCCAGAAGCGGGAGGAGTCGGGCGTGAGCACCTCGTCGATCAGGATGAGTTCGCCGTCGAATAAGCCGAACTCGAACTTGGTGTCGGCGATGATGATGCCTTTTTTGGCGGCGTGATCCCGGCCGCGTTGGTACAGCTCGATGCTTAGTTCGCGGGCCTGTTCGACGATGTCTCTGCCGACGATTTCGACGGCTTGTTCGAAACTGATGTTTTCGTCGTGTCCCTCCTCAGCCTTGGTGGCCGGGGTGAAGATCGGCTCGGGCAGTTGCGAGGAATTCTTGAGGCCGTCCGGCAGCGCGATGCCGCAGACGGTTCCCTGTTTTTGGTATTCCTTCCAGCCGGAGCCGGCGAGGTAGCCGCGGACGACGCATTCGATGGCGAGCGGCTGGGCTTTCTTCACGACCATGGCGCGGCGGCCGATTTGCTCGGCGTAGTCGCGGACGGCCTCGGGCAGCGGCTCGTCGGCCCCGGCGAGAAGATGGTTCGGGACGACGTCGCTGAATTGGGCAAACCAAAAGTGCGAGAACATCGTCAGCACTTCGCCCTTGAGCGGGATGCCGTTGGGCATCACGACGTCGTAGGCGCTGATGCGGTCGCTGGCGACCATCAGGAGGCGGTCGCCGAGATCGAACATTTCCCGGACTTTGCCGCTGCGAACCTTGGAGACGCCGGGGAGATCGAGTTGTAGCAGTGTGTTGCCTGACATGGGCGCGGATGATGAGGGTAACCGGCTGATTTTCAAGCCGATGTTATTCACAGCCAAGCGGTGTCAGGCCTGGGCGGCGACGGGTGAGGATTCCGGCTCGAAGGCGACGCGTTGGGCATCACCCCAAAGGCCCTCGAGGTCGTAGTGTTTTCGGAATTCGTCGTTCATCACGTGGACGAGGACATCGAAATAATCGAGCACGACCCAAGGGGTCGCCCGCGCGCCCTCGGTGGAGAAGGGTCGGACGTTGTGTTTCTCCTTCAAACTCTCGGTGATCTCATTGACGATGGCACGCAAGTGCGGCTCGTTGGCACCGGTGACGATGACAAAGTAGTCGGCCACAGAGGAGAGTTCCCGGAGATTCAGCAGGGTGATGTTCTCGGCTTTCTTGTTGTCGGCAAGCCGGGCGCATGTGAGAGCGAGCTCTTTGGATTCCATAAACGCGGGGTGGCGGAACCAAGCGCTTGGCCAAGGGCCGCCACGTGGCCGGAGGCTAACGCACGGCCTGTTTTTGTAAACCGCAAACTGGCCAAGCGGCAATTCCGCCGGGCATCTCTGGCTTAATTGCCCTCGGCTTTCAATTCTTGACCCGTTTTGCCGCCGTGTTTGCGGAGGAGGTCGGCGATGTTGTCATTAAGTGTGACATCCAGAGGTGTGTTGCCAAACTTGTCCCTAATGTTGACATTGGCTCCGTTGCTCAGAAGTAATGACACGGTTTCTTTTTGATCATTGTGTGCAGCACGATACAAGGCAGTCAGCCCCCCCTTGTCTGTTACATCGACATCCATTCCATCCGCCAGCAGTCGTTTGATTAGTTTGGTGTTACCGCGCGTTGCCGCGTCCCAATTTCGCTCTGTTGCCGCTTTCCATTCAGCTGGCTTGTTTTTTTTGGAGACAGATTCAAAAGGTTTAACCTCCGGCACTGGCCGTGCCGGTGCCTGGGCGGTGGGTTTTGAGGGTGTTGCCTCCGGCACCGGTTGCGCTGGCGCTAGGGTGACGGGTTCGCGGGGTTTCACCGGCGTTTTGCTGGCCGACTCCTGGTCGGGCTGCGCGCCGCACCCGGTCAGCAGCGCGGTTGCGAAGGTTGTAACGAGCAGTTTTTTCATGGCACGGCAACGGTTGTCGCATTTGGGGCGGTTTTCAAGGCGTTTTTCACCCAGAGGTAACTAACGAATCTCGCTGAGGGAAACCGCGCGGTGTTCCTCGGCGCTGCGGTAGGCGGCCTCGACCAGGGCCATGGTCTTGAGGTTGTCGCGGCCGCCGATGGCCGGTTCCTCGCCGGTCTCGAGCGCGATGAGAAGCTGGGCCATGGTGCCGATGAAGGCGTCGGGGAACCAGCTTTCGTCCCAGGTCGGCGAGTGAAAACCGGAGTCGCCCTTGGTTGCGTAGGTGATTGTCGACGGGGTGGTGTAGGGATCCTGACACCAGCCGATGTTGCCCTTGGCCAAGCCGTCGAGCCCCTCGATGCGCCACTCGATTCCGATGTCGGCCGGGGCACCTTCACGGGCGGGGCCGGTCCAAGTGTCGTCGATGGCGATGGCGCGCAGGCCGTCGGCGTATTCGAGAATGTAACTGGCAATGCCGTCGCTGTGCGGGAACTGCGTACGCGGATCGGTGCGGACGGTGCAGTAAATCCGCTCGGGATCGCCGAACCAGTAGCGGAACGTGTCCATGTGGTGGATGGACATGATACGCAGCGTGACCCAGCCTTGGCGTTCCTGCCATGGCATCCAGTGCGGGATGCCGCGCATGTCGATGGTGGCCAAGACCGGCTCGCCGATAGTGCCGTTGGTCAGGAGCGTTTTGCCGGCACGCACCGACTGGTCGTAGCGCATGTTTTGGTTCACGGCCAACACGATGCCTGCCTGTTCGCAGGCCTCGACGGCGGCGACAGCCTCGGCGTAATTCGCGCCGAGCGGCTTCTGCGCGAGGATGCCTTTGGCCGTGCCGCGTGCGCAGGCGGCTTGGATGATTTCGAGTTGGTTGTCCGGAGGCACGGCGAGGTCGAGCACCTCGATCGACTCGTCATCGAGCAACTGTTCGATCGAGTCGTGAACGGTTGGGATGTCGTGCTGCCCGGCGCACTTGGCCGCGTTGGCTTGTGTGCGGGAGGCGATGGCGACCGGGTTGAAGCCGGCCTTTCCGTAGGCGATCAGGTGGCAGTCGTTCATGATGAAGCCGCTGCCAATGCAGCCGATGCGCCAAACCCGGCGCTCGGGAAGGGGAGAGTGAATGTTTAAATCCATTTTGGTTTAAATCCTAATTTCGAAATCCGAAACAAATTCGAAATCCGAAACGGGTTCGATTGTAATGTTTGGGTTATTTGAAATCCGAATTTGTTTAGGATCTGGGATTTCATCCCTTACCGGTGCCAACCGTCTCGTCGTTGGCGGGATCCCAAAACTCAGTGCCCGACTCGAACAATTTTGAGCCCATTTCCTTGATGGCACTATCGGGGAGTTTCTCCAGTCGTTCGTAAAATGGATGGTGCGATTTTTTGTACGGATTATTGTGCCTCGTGTTGTAGCAGCAGAGCAGCGACCAGCGGGGGGTCTCGGAGGTGTTCTGGTCGGAGCGATGGAGGGTGTTGCTGTGAAAGAACAACACGTCGCCTGGATCGAGTTCCACATAAACGGTTTCTGACACCTTGACCGCCTCGGCCACGCGCTCGGGGTCGGCGCCGGTCTGGTCACCAAAACGGCCGTGCTCGATGCGGCCCATCTTGTGTGAACCTTTGAGCACCTGCATGCAGCCGTTGGCCCTGGTGTTGGGATCGATCGCGATGAACGCCGAGGCCAAGTCCGGATAAAGGCAGCCGTTTTGATACCAATAGCCGTAGTCCTGATGCCACGACCACGCGCCACCGGTGCGCGGGCGCTTGATGCTCATCTTGCTGTGATAATGGTACACCTCGTCTTCAAGCAGTTGCTCCATGGCGTTGACGATGCGTTCGCAGCGGGCGATCGAGCCCCACAAATCCTCCCCCGCCTTGTTCCAGAGCACGAGTTGCGCCTTGCCGCCTTCGCTGTCCTCGAGGTCGTATGCGTGATCCTCGAACGCTTGGTCGGCCTTGGCCGCGGCGTGGAGAATCCTGGCTTCCTCGGCATCAAACAGGCCGGGCACGATGAGGTAGCCTTCCTCCCGGAACTCGTTAATCTGGTCAGTGGAAAGATTGGTGGACATTGATAATTGCTTGCGGGTGAGTCTTACAACCGAAGTCCCCAAAGTCAAAGGGGGATTGGAGATATTGGGGCAGCGGCTTTCGCCGGTGTGCCACGTCAGTGGTGATCCTTCGTGGTAACAGGCTTCTTGTTGCCCTGTTGGTAGGTTGCCGAGCTGCCACTTGGCTTGGCCGGTAGAGGAGCCGGCTTGGTGTAAAGGTATTGAAGGAGGTTGGTGACTGACTGCGGGCCACTACCCGCTCGAACCTCGACGATGGGCCGGGGCAGTTGGCCGGAGTTCATGTAGTACTCGTGCAAGGCGTCGGCCTGTGTGGCGCGCCGGGCAGGTTTGTCGATGCCGTTTCCGGCTACAAAAACCGGCATTTCCTGAGCAGAACGCCATGCCAACGCTTAGCCAAGCGCAAGTGTGACAGGTCTCACTTTTTTTGGCAGAGTCGCCGACGCGCGAATGAACGACACGACTTGCAGATGGTTCCATCGACTTTTCCCGGCACTGGCTCTCACCATCGCCTCCTGCGTGGCGGGTGCCGGTGAGGTTCGGTTCAATCGCGATATCCGCCCGATTCTCTCGGACAAATGTTTCAAGTGCCACGGGCCGGATGCCAACCACCGCAAGGCCGATTTGCGCCTGGACACCCTCGAGGGCGCGCTGGCTGATCTCGGCGATTATGCGGCGGTGGTACCCGGCGCCCCGGGCAAGAGCGAGCTGATTGCCCGCATCACCACCGGCGACGAGGACGACGTGATGCCGCCGCCCGATACAGGCAAGACACTGAGCGACGACGAAAAGAAACTGTTCCGCGACTGGATCGCCCAAGGCGGCGAGTACGAAGCGCACTGGGCCTACATTCCGCCCAAGCGCCCGTCGATGCCGACTGTC
>Ga0105349_10000718_pt1 | contig 13420 bp, 17 predicted proteins | sample EN1Hudseemescosm_FD_83661 | JGI IMG/M metagenome (GOLD analysis project Ga0105349, IMG submission 83661) | Methane-oxidizing microbial communities from mesocosms in the Hudson Canyon - EN1B Hudson Canyon | ecosystem: Environmental > Aquatic > Marine > Cold seeps | place: Hudson Canyon...
GCATCTGCAATTGTAGTTCCTGAAACCCAATCGTAATTGTTAGGTCTATTTGCAAGATATACTTCACCTTTTTTCCATAATTTGATAAATGTTGACTGTGTTAATGTTCTATATTCTTCAGAATCTGTTCTATAGTAATTTGCAAAATCACCACTAATTCCTAGACTTTTCATAATTAGAATCATTTCTGCTTCTAAATCGTCTAATGCATTTTTACATAAATTTAGAAATTCCCCTCTTTCTGTCTCTCTCATTCTAATTTTATGTTTTTTTTCAGTATAGAGTTCAACTGGTAATCCATTTCTATCAATTCCTATTGGAAAATACACATTTTTTCCAGACATTCTTGCTGTACGTGCTATCATGTCTATTTGTGAATAATGTGCGGCTGCACCAATATGCCATGGTCTACCTGATGGATATGGTGGTGGTGTATCTATTGTAAAATTATTTTCTTCAGGTGTAAAATCATAAATTTTGTTTTCTTCCCATTGTTTGAGAATATTTTTTTCTAATTCTGGATTCCATGCTTTTTCTGATATTTTAGGTTCCATTTTCTACCTTTCAATGTTTGAAATTATGTGGGATCCTTTGTTATAACCTTCATAAATGTAAACTCCTACTGCTTCCACATTTTCAGGCATTTTTGGAGCCAATAATTTAATAATTTCACTTGAAAGATTTTCAACTGTAGCTTCTCCTTCTAATAGATATGTTGTATGTTTTGGAACTTGTAAATCAAATAACCCTTTTGGTCCATCAAAACTAATTTGATAATGTGATTCATCCTCTTTTTGTAAATATTTTCTATTAATGAAAAATTTATGATCAAATTCATTGATAACTTCTTTAATAATTTTTTTAGCAACTCCAAAATCAACTAACAAATTATTTTTCATTTGTCCTACAAGTTCTACCATCACTGATGACGTGTGTCCATGTAAAATTGAACATTTTTCAACTAATGGAAGTATGTGTGCATAATCAAATGAAAATGATGCGTCTTCTAAAAATATTGAACCTGTTTGTGGTGCTTTATCATAAAATACAATATCTTGTAATTCTTTAATCTGTGCAACATATTTTGCATGTCCAATGGCCATTATTTTTTCTTCAGGAAAATCTTCTTTGATTTGCTTATATTTTTCAATATCTGCATCATTGTCTATTACTTCGATAAGTCCTTTAGCCGTTTTGAAATCAACTTTTACCTTCTCTCCATTTTTTAATGTCATTTCATAATTGTACTCATATTCATTTTCTAAAAATACAAGCATTTGTGCTACTGTTAATTCAGTTCTTGTTTTAAGTAAATTCCCTTTTTTGTCTATGTACTTAAAATCTGAATCTAAAATTGTAGGACTTGTAGTCATGTGAAGTTTTTTGACTTTGGATATAATATAAATTCTGTAATAAGGTGCCTAATTGTTATTTTTTATACTTAAACTAGAGAATTTAAAATTCCGGCGAGATTAATATCATTATTTGTGATACCGCCAGCATCATGAGTTGTTAAATCTATGGTGATTCTATTGTAAACATTAAACCATTCTGGATGATGATTCATTTTTTCAATTTCCATAGCAGCTCTAGTCATAAATCCAAATGCTTGATTGAAATTATCGAATTGAAATTCTTTGTGTAATTTTTCATTTTTTACATTCCATCCTGGTAATTTTTTCAATTGTTCATCTATGTCTGATTCTGATAATCTTATCATGTTTTATTGAAGATATTACTAGATTAAAAGATTGATAAATAATAATTCTACCAAAGATTTCCCTGCATCTCTAAAATTAATTTTATATCTCTTGAAATAGTATCCAATGTATCTAAATCATAATTTGCATTTGTAAAATCTATTGATGTAAAAGTAGCCCCGTCAAAGTTTGTATGTCTTAGATTTATTCCACTCATATTTGTATTTCTTAAATCTGCATTTCTTAAATCTGCATAAAATAAGTCTGCCCCACTCATATTTGCATTTGTAAGATCAACTCCATACAAGTCAGCATCCCAAAGTTTTGCATTTGTAAGATTTACATTTTGTAGATCAGCTCCTCTTAACTTAACATTAAATAATATTGTATCACTTAAATCCGCTCCAGTTAAATCTGATCTACTTAAATCTGCATTGTGAATATCCCTGTTTTTAAGATCAACTCCTTTTAAATTACTATTTGCTAAATCTCTTCCAATTAATTCTTCATAATCAAAATTAACTTTTGATAAATTCCTTTTCTTAAAAATATCTGTAGGCTCCATTTGTTTTTTAATAAAATGTTTCACTATTATGATGTTTATGACTATTTTCTCTTAATTACACCTAGTTTATGGAAATATATGTAAAATTAATTTTATCATTTAATGTGAGTAATATGGATTTGACTAATCAAACATTATTAGAAAATATTAAAAATTCTGTTTCTGAAGTTGTTCCAACAAAGAAAATAGGTGTTGCTTTTTCTGGTGGTGTTGATAGTACACTAGTTTCAAAAATTTGTACTGATATGGGTTTTGATATTGTTTTACTAACTATTGGTTTTTCTGAATCTCACGATATTATATTTTCTAAAGAAGTTAATGAACATCTGAATTACTCTCATCGTATTTTAGAAATTGAACCTGAAACATTTCCTAAAATTACTTCTGATATTCATAACATGATTAAAACTGATAATTTATCTTGGAATGAAAACTGTATTGCTTTTCATTATGTTTCTAAACTTGCAAAAACTTTGAATCTTGATACTGTGATAACTGGCAATGGAATTGATGAATTATTTTGTGGATATAATGCATATCGCGAAGCATTTTCTGGTGGTTCAACTCGAATTAATGAAGTGATGAATTCAAAACTAGATAATGAATTAAAAATGATGAAAGCTGTAAATGTAGTTACTTCCGAATTTAATGTAAAAATTTTACAACCATTATTATCTGGAAAATTTATTGAATACGCAAAAACTGTTCCTATTTCTGAAAAAATTCATAGTTCTGATGATCTATATCGGAAACATATCATTCGTAAATTAGCTAATGAAATTGGTGTTCCAGAAATTTCTTGCAATAAAAGAAAAAAAGCACTTCAATATGGCTCTAAAATTCATAAATCCCTACTAAAAACTAGATAATTTTTTTTACTATTTTTCGCACTGATTTGTCTACATTACTAATTATCTTTGGTGATGCTCCAAGATGTTTTTCTGGTGAAAAGATGGAATCAATTTCTTTATTTGTTAATTTTGTATAGAATGCTTTATCATTTTTAATTGCATCCTTATACAACATCCCTTTGTCATTTGCTTCAAATGCAACTCTTTGCACATCTCTGTATGCTACAAATCTTGGAATTCCTTTTTTGATTAGTGCTTCTAAGACAAATTCTGCAAATATTTGTCCTTTTGTAATGTATAGATTATCAATAATTCTTTTTTCATTTACCATTAAATTAGAAACAATTCTGGTCATTGTTTCTAACATTTCGTCAACTAAAATGGATACTGTAGGAATTACAAATCTTTCATTAGCTGAATTTGAAAGATCACGTTCGTGCCATAATGGAATATTTTCAAAAGATAATGCAACTTGACTTCTTACTAATTTAGATAATGATGATACTCGTTCACTTTTAATCGGATTTCTTTTTACAGGAACTGCACTGCTACCCATTTGTCCTTTTTTGAATTGCTCTGCAACTTCCCCTATCTCTGTTCTTTGTAAATTTCTAATTTCTATTGCAATTTTTTCTAATGTGGCACCAATTAATGCTAATTCAAATACATATTCTGCATATCTTTCTCTTGGGACAACCTGTGTTGTGACTTCTGCTGGGAATAAATTTAATCTCTTGGAAGCCCTTTTTTGAACTTCTAGTGATTTTGCACCCATTAAGGAACCTGTCCCCACAACTCCTAGTGTTTTACAAATCAAAATTCTTTTCTTAATTTCTTCAATTCGTTCTACATGTTTTGCCATTTCTGCTGCCCAATTTGCAAATTTTAATCCAAATGAAATAATGCTAGCATGCTGTCCATGAGTTCTACCTACTGCTGGAATTTTTGCATATTTTGTAGATTTTTTTGCTAGTACTAATGCCATTTTTGCAACTTTGGGTTCAATAATCTCTAATGCATCTCTCATTTGCATAGAATTACTTGTATCTACTAAATCATTACTTGTTAGACCATAATGTATCCAAGGTCTTGCATTTTTAGAACATTTTTCACTAAGTGATTCTACCAATGCAGCTGTATCGTGATCACTTTTTGCTTCTAATTGTTTAATTCTTTTTGCAGTAATTTTTCCTGACATTGCAGCTCTGTGAATTTCTTTACCTATGCTTTTTGAAATCATTCCTATCTCACTTTGGGAAATTGCAGCAGCTCCTTCAATTTCTAATTGATAGTCTATTTTTTTTTGTTCACTAAAAATTTCCATCATTTCTTTAGTACCATAACGACCATTATCAATAGGTAAAATTGCCAACATTTTGGTAACTGTTTGTTAGAAAATAAATCTATCTGGACTTACTGTTAATTCTATAAGAAATTGATTTGTTTTTTCTATAATTTCGCTTTATGTGTGATATTTTAATTTGAATTCTTACTGATTTAATTATTTTTAGAATATTTATGATGATTTAAATTGGATTGAAAGAAAATTCTACCGATACTTATGTCATCAAGCATTCCAAAAAAAATTGGAGAAAATCAATATGAAATTGATGCTGATTCTAATCTTGGAATGAAAGTCCCTGTTCGAATTTATGCAAATGAAACATTACTACAAAAAATGTTGTCTGATAGAACTATTATGCAGGCTCGAAATGTTGCTTCTATTCCTGGAATTATTAGTCATAGTGTTGTTTTACCTGATGGCCATGAAGGGTATGGTTTTCCTGTTGGTGGAGTTGCAGCTATGGATGCTGAAGAAGGAATGATTAGTCCTGGCGGTGTTGGTTATGATATTAATTGTGGCGTTAGATTACTTCGTTCAAATTTAACTGAACAAACAGTTCGTTCAAAATTAAAAGATTTGGTTAATGATTTGTTTAGTTCTATACCTTCTGGAGTTGGTTCTAAAGGTGCAGTTCGTTTAACTAATTCTGAACTTGATGAAGTTTTAGTTAATGGTGTTAATTGGGCTATTGACCATGGTTATGGTTCGTCTAATGACTCTGATGTTTGTGAAGAAAATGGTAAAATATCCAATGCTGATCCTAACAAAGTTTCTGATAAAGCAAGAAAAAGAGGAGCTCCTCAATTAGGAAGTCTTGGTTCTGGTAATCATTTCCTTGAAATTCAAAAAGTTGCAGAAATACATGATGAAGAGGCAGCAAATAGAATGGGAATTAAAGAAGGAACAATAACCGTTTTAATTCATTGTGGTTCTAGAGGATTTGGTCATCAAGTTTGCAGTGATTATCTTCGGGTTGCCGAACAAGCTATGGAAAAATATAACATTCATTTGCCTGATAGGGAACTTGCTTGTGTTCCAAATAATTCTGAAGAAGGTGACTCGTATAGAAAAGCAATGTTTGCTGCATTAAATTTTGCATGGAGTAATAGACAAATGATTACTCATTGGACTAGAAAATCATTTGAACGTGTATTTGATCAAACCGAGTCTGATCTAGATATGAAATTGGTTTATGATGTTGCACATAATATTGCTAAAGTGGAAAAACACAATGTTGATGGTGAGGAGAGAAAGCTAGTTGTTCATAGAAAAGGTGCAACCCGTGCATTTCCTTCAAATCGTAGCGAGATTCCTTCTAAATATCGAGATTTAGGTCAACCTGTTTTAGTTCCTGGTTCCATGGGAACATCAAGCTGGATTTTACTGGGAAAATCTAACTCCATGGATTTGAGTTTTGGTTCTACTGCACATGGTGCGGGAAGAACTATGTCTAGATCAAAAGCTCGACGAAATTTTACTGAAGATAATGTGAAAAAATCCCTTAATGATAAAGGCATATTTATCAAAGCATTAACTCGTGATGGGGTTGTGGAGGAAACACCTGAAGCTTACAAAGATGTTGATTCTGTGGTAAATGTCTCTCATAACTTGGGAATTGCTACTAAAGTTGCTAAATTAGTGCCTATAGGTGTGATTAAAGGTTGAGCGACGAAGATTCTGAACTTCAAAGATTACAAGCTAAACGTTTAGCCGAAATGCAAAAAAATATTTCTTCACGAGAAACTACTGAAGAAACACTAGAATCCTCAAAATCAACTGAAGATAAAATTGTTAATCCTCGTGATGTATTGATAAAACAATTAGGGTTTAGAGGATTAGAGGTTTTAACAAATGCTGAATCTCAATTTCCAAATGAAACTAAAATGGTAATTGATAAATTATATGAATTAATTAAAAGTGGTGAAATTACTGAAATTCTTGACGGTGGTAAATTATTGGCATTGTTTCGTTCAATTGGATTAAGCATAAAGATGGATACAAAAATTAACATCCAACAAGATGGAAAATTTGTTTCTTTAACTGATAAACTTAGTAACAAATCAGATGATGTAGAATGAGTATTACTTTAGAAATCGGAACAAAAAATTATCTTGATGATTTACTTTGTATAAAAAAACATCTTTCTCATATGGAAAGCCTTTTGAATTGCTATGCAAGTTATGCTCTCAGTGAACCTTCTTCAAAATTTGGTTGGACATTTTTTAAATTAGAATTTAAATCTAATTTTCAAACTAGTATATCTGAAAAATTTTCTGACATCCTTGCAAAATATCAGTACAATGATGATGCAGGAAAATTTACCAAATTTATGAGTGATTATTTTATTGCTAGAGGTTGTAACGTTAAAGTAAATTCTGTTACCTAGACTCTTCTTCCTCTTTTTCCACCTTTCTTTCTAGTGGTGTCGTGAGGAATTGGTGTTACATCATCAATTCGTCCAATTTTAAATCCGCCTCTTGCTAGTGCTCTAATAGCTGCTTGTGCACCTGGACCTGGAACTCTTGAACCAACGCCGCCAACTGCACGTACTTTAATATGAAATCCTGTGAATCCTTTTACTCTTGTTGATTCAACTACTGCATTTGCAGCTTTCATTGCAGCAAATGGTGATGACTCATATCTGTCTGCATTAACATGAATTCCACCAGAACTAATGGCCACTGTTTCACCACCTGTTAAATCTGTCATATGGATAATTGTGTTATTATAACTACTGTAAATGTGTGCAATGCCCCATTTTTCTGGACCTTCTTTTTTGGTCTCTGGTTGATTTTGTCCTTCAACTACTGCCTCAGTCTCTTGTCCTTCAACTACTGCCTCAGTCTCTTGTCCTTCAACTACTGCCTCAGTTGTTTCAATTGGTGCTTCTACTTCGATTTCTGACAATGCTTACCAGATCTTAAAGGGTTTAAAAAACATTGATTTCTTTAAATCGTTTCAATTTGGTCACTTGTATTAAAATTCGTCATTATTCAAATACTCTAATTTATTGAATATTTTGATGGCTTCAATTATTTTATTGGCAATCATTATTGCTGTTGCTGTTGCATTACTAGGTTCTGTATTGATACAATCTATCACTCCGATCAATAATATCATTTTATCACCCTTAGAAAAAAAATGTCAAGAAATTGCTAATGAAGGTTACAAAATTCATACACTTTACCCTACTTCAAATCCTGATGAACTTTTAGAGAATGATATGAAAAGATTATTGTATATCGATGATTTGTGGATGAAAGAATGTGTTTCTGTTTTACCTACCGAATCTATCTTTAGTATTATAAATAATGTTGACAGAGATTTTTCTTATGGTGAATAATTATTTGAAATGTTTCCATCCTAAATCTTTCAATATTATTTTTTGTCCTTTATTATCTAGATGTACTCCTTTTCCTAATGTTACATAACCAATTTCAATTATTGGTGTTTTCATTAATTTTGCATTTTTAATTATAATTTTTTTATATTTTGATGGTATGGTAAACACAAATTCATATTCTTCACCTCCATGAAATATTGCTGAGTTTAAATTCATGTTTTGCTTTTTCATATAAGTTTCTAAATCCTTATTTGCTGGTATTTTATTAATTATGAATTTTTTCTTACTTTGCTTTGACATTTCATTTAATGTAGTTGATAGTCCATCGCTAGAATCCATTGATGATGTAAAATATTTTTTATTTTTTAAACCATAATCCAGTCTTGGTTTTGGATTTGTAACTGTTTTGAGAGATTTTTTTATTAAATTATTTGTTTTTTTACTGTTGTTCAATAATAAGTGTAAACCTAGAGATGTATAACCAAATGGACCTGTGGTGAATATCAAATCTCCTTTTTTGGATCCTTTTCTAGTAACAATTTTGTTTGAATTTCCAAAAATACAAACGTTAAACACAATTTCTTTCCCTTCATTTGTATCCCCTCCAATTATTGAAATTTTATATTCTTTACATGCTTTTTTAAATCCAGTTCCAATGCTGTTTACTTCTTTTTTTGAAATTGATTTAGGCAAATTTATTGAAATCAGTCCATATTCTGGTTTTACTCCTTTAGATGCAAAATCACTCACACATGCAATAACGCTTTTTCGTGCTGCATCTGATAATTTCATTTTTTGTGGAATGTCTGTACTTTGTACCATGGTATCTGTTTTTGCTATAATTTTTGTTTTTCCTAACGTAAATATTTCAACATCTTCTGAAACAAATTTCTTATTTCCTAATTTTGTTTGAAAAATATTAATTATTTTACTTTCACTTAAATTTGTCATAATATTTTTTTACCCTCTCTATAGTATTGCTGACTAATGTTTTACATTTTTCTTTATCCTTGGATTCTCCAGAAATTCTAATGATGTCTTCTGTGTTTGATTTTCTAATTAAAATCCATGTGTCTTCATCAATCATTGCTTTAATTCCATCACGTGTATCTACTTTTGAATATTTTTTTGTTAATTCATTTTTTATACTTTCAATAACTTTATCATGCACAATTGAATCTACTTCTATTTTTTCTCTAATTTGAAAATAATTTTTCATATAGTTAATTATTTCAGAAAATTTTGAGCTTCCTAACATTGATGATATTAAACCACTTGTAAGAATTCCTTCTCTACAAAAATTGAATTCTGGTAAAATAAATCCTCCACTGCTTCCTTCTCCGCCTGCTTGAGAATCATTTTTTAACATTTCTTCTATTACATTTGCTTCTCCCACTTTTGATCTTACAACTATTCCTCCTTTTTCTATGATGAATTTTTCAATTGATACACTTGTATCTGTGCTTAAAACAAATTTTTTGTATCCTAATTCCAATGCTTTTGCAATTCCTAAACCTAGTGTTACATCTGGAGTTTGTTTTTCCCCTTTTATGACAACTACTAAGCGATCTCCATCAAGATCAAATGCAAATCCTATTTCTTTTTCATTTGATATCTCTGTTACTTCAATTAATTCATCTGATGTGGGATCTGGACCTCTTGAACAACCAATGAGTTCTTGATTTATGATTTCTGTATCGCATCCAATATTTTTTAATAAATTTACCGCAAAATACTTTGCAGCTCCCCCCCCATTATCTATTATAATTTTGGGAGAATTTTCTATTTTACCTATAATTTTAGTCGCATCTTCAATGTATGTTGATTTTATTTCCTCAATTTTACCTATTTTTGATTTCACAATCTCTTGATGATTAATTATTTGGGGAAGTTCTTTTTCATTAATTCCTTTTCCGTCTAAAATGAATTTCATTCCATTCCATTCTATTGGATTATGTGAAGATGAAATTATTATACCTGAACCGTATTTCCTTGCTTCTCTAAATATTACTGGAGTTGGTACCATCCCTAAATCAAAAACATCTATTCCGTTTTTCATTAAAACTGCGCTTACTGTTTCTTGAATTATTTTACCTGAAGGTCTTGTATCTCTTCCAATAACACATTTTTGTGATTTAATTAATGATGAAAAATTATTTGTAAACTCAATTATGTCTTTTAGGTTAAGATCTTGCCCAAATATACCTCTAATTCCTGAAATTGTTTTTTTCAATTACCCAAACTCTGAAAGGCTTTTTATTAACTCTGATGGATTTATCCAATCGTGCCTTGGTAGCTCAGCCTGGTAGAGCACCTGATTCGTAATCAGTAGGTCGCGGGTTCAGATCCCGTTCAAGGCTTTCATTTTATGTTAAATTTTTAAAATTATTTGAAAAGGATTATGTGTTATTCATCTAGGGTTTCAATGTCTAATTCAAGTTCTTTACCTAAACCTATCCACCATTGTTTTGTTTGTTCTGTCATATCCCTTTTACTTTCTTGAAATGCTCCTTAATAGATCTGTCGGTTCATAAATAATTGATCATCTGATAATTTTTTGTAAAATTGTTTTTACTCTTGATTTGCTTGTTTTCTTTTTCTTTTTCTGTACATGATTATGATTAGAGTTCCTCCTGCACATCCCCAAAAGTATGGATTACTTGCTCCTATTGGAATTCCAATTGATTGAAGTGCTCCCACAAATGACAAAATCATTATTGCTACAAGTCCCAATCCTATCATTTCTAGCATTTTTATCATAGTTTTTCTATCTTCTTCTCTAGAATCAAAAAGATATATGGTTTTGTAAAATAGGCTATACATGGATAAGTATCTAACAATCATCTTAATTTTCATGGTTGTAGGAGTTCCTATTGCTTGGGTTTCACCAATGACTGGAGAAATACGTGATCCTCCTCTTTACGTTCTATTCTATGGTTCTATCGGCGGAATTATCTTCATTCTTTTCTATAGTGGTTACAAAGATAAGAAAGAGCGAGAAAAAATTAATGCAAAACGAAAAAGGTCTAAAAAATAAATTTTAAAGTTCTAATCCAAATGATTCTGCGATACTTGAAAAGTTAACGTATGAATCCAAATATTGTCTTCCTTTGGAAGTAATGACAAAAGTGTTTTTCCCATCATATTCAATTTTGTTTATCAAACCTGCCCCTGTTAAATTTTCTAGAAATTTAGATAATCTTGAATGTGATAAATTTGCTTTTGTTAGAAGGGATGTTGTTTTGATACCTTCTTGACCTGATAATTGGGTAACAGTCAATAGATCTGCGACAATTTGCATACTAGTTCTATAAGTTACCATGACGTCCATAGTTTCAAACTCAGATATAAGGGTATTACCATAAATTCAGATCAGATAAATAAGCTTCAACTATATTTTGGTACAATGTCCTCTCAATCCCCAATTCCATGGTTTGATGACTTTGTAGGTGTTGCGTATCGGTATTTTGATCTTAGGATGAATGTTGTTCCATTAATTACTGATAGAAAACAATCTGCTTCTCTTTGGCATGATTCTATTCATTGGTGGGTTGATCCATCAATTAAAATTCGATTTGTAGAAATGGAAAATGATTATTGGTTCATTATGGGTTCTGATTCTCAAAAACCTGATACTAATCTATCTTTTTTTAAAATATTACCAAAGTCGGAACACTATGAGCGATTTAAAGCCGGTCATGGTGGTGAAGCATATCTTCGCTTAGGTACGTATATAGAAAAATCTCTTAGTGATGCGAAAAAAAATGATTTGTGCACTTGTAATCACAAGGCTGAAGATCATGATGAAGGTGATGATGATGTGTGTTTATTCAATGATTGTAGTTGTAAAACCTTTTACAGTTATCAGGTGAATCTTTTAAAAAGAAAAAAAACAATAACTGATATTAAATTTTTAGAGGAGAAAGATGTAAAAGATGATCCTTTAGCTTGGAATTGCTTTAATGTAAATAAATATTCAAAACCTGAATAAAATTAATCTAAATCTAAGTTTACTCTAGTGTGTTCTCCAGGATAAAATTCATGAACTTTTTTTGAATAACATTTTCCGCACATAGTTCCTTTAATCCCCCACTCTTCCATTGGATTGTAGCGCAGTTCAATTTTTCCATTACAAACTACACATTTTTCTTTTAATCCCAAGATATTTTTTCTATTTTTTATCGATATAAAAAACAATCTAGATTAATCCTAACTGAGAAAATTATGTTAAATAATACTTATTTCTGATAAAATCAGGTAGCTAGTTTAACCAATGTAAACCTCCTGCAAGATTTTTACTTGGTTGAACTACTGCCTTTTTAATTAAAATAAACTATTTGCTATCTTTTTTAATGCTATTATTTCATCTTCTTCTTGTCTAATTTTCTTATCTATTACTCGAAGCATCGAATCATTCCAAACATGTTGGGAGAAAAAATTATGTTTTGTGTTGGCCAATTCAATTTCATCATCAACTACTGTGTCTTCTAAAAATTTTGTCACAATTACATCTGTAATTTTTAAAATTCTATTATTTAGCTTAAAACTACGAAATATGGGTTCCAATTTTCTAATATCTGATTTAAAATCTCCTTTGGATTCTAGAATTTTTTTGTGTAATATTCTAAAATAAACTGCTACAAAGAATAATGTTGCATAACGTTTTGTTTTATGACCTCCTTGTTTTCCATATTTTAGTGATTTTTTTGCAAATTCTTTTACAAGATATGGATACAGTATAACCCTATAATCGTCTTTGAGATTTTCATTAAAGATTTGATCATATTTACTTCCTCGTGGAAGAAATTGAGATGGCGAACTGTATGATTCAGTTGGTCTTTGTTCAATACCTGCTACTAGTGATTGAATTGCATCTTTGGCAACAATGACTTTTTTATGATTATCTGGAAGATAGTTATTGTAATCTGTATCTCCGTTGTATTCTAATTGTTTTGACTTTGTTTTTGTATCAAATGAACCTGCTTGAATTTCATAAAAATAACCAGAATTTTTTAATTGTGATTTAATTGATTTGTGAAAGTCCATTAGTGAAACTAAATCTTTTCCTCTAACTGAATTTTGAGAATTTCTATATTTTGTAATATTATTTTGTTCTTGTTCATCATCAGCTTTGATTATAGTTACTGTCATTGATCCATCCATATTTTTTGTTCTCTTTGAATGATCTAAAATTGAATTTGATGTTTGTGCACCATTAACAATTTGTGGAGCAAGTAATTCTATCATATTTTCTCCTAGTTCTGTAAAATCACTAACTACTATTGTGATTCCATTATTATAAAAAAAGAATTTTCCTGGATTTGTTTGTAAAGTATCTCGTAATCCTTTGTTCACTGTAGTTTTAAATTGCATCCATTGTCTGATATTTGATTCAAAAACATAGTCTCTATTTTTACTTACAAAATCTGTTAATTCACGTAGTTTTAAAATTCCTAGAATAGTATTTTCATGTCTAAGCATTCTTTCGAGTTTTATGGATGATTTTTTTCCTGCAGCTGGTTTTTTTATTCTATCCCATAATCTTTGAATTATTTTCTCTTCATCTATTATTTCTACTATTTCATCTTGATAATCGACTTTTTGATCCGTAACATA